>Ga0209125_1000786_pt1 | contig 36183 bp, 38 predicted proteins | sample BarGraIncub1131A_FD_184503 | JGI IMG/M metagenome (GOLD analysis project Ga0209125, IMG submission 184503) | Arctic peat soil microbial communities from Barrow, Alaska - Barrow Graham LP Incubations 11-31A (SPAdes) (version 2) | ecosystem: Environmental > Terrestrial > Soil > Wetlands > Peat... | reverse complement strand
TTTACAGATGAACTGAACGGCCGGCCTCGCCGTAAGTTCGGCTACCGCACTCCAGAGGAATTATTCGAGGCATTCTTGGACAAAGTTTACGCTGCCTAAGAACCCGCGCTCATTCTTCCGTGGGTGTCCAACTTGCACTTGCAATTTACGGAAAGAAAACGGCTAACTGTTTTGGGCTTAACGGTCAGCGCTCCATCAAACTGAATATAGCATGAGTGCGGGATACTGATAAGTCCCGCACTCATGCTATATTCTCCAGTCTCTCAAATGCACTTTCCTTTTATTACATTGTATATGCCGTGGGTGGTTATCCGAAGCGTCGGAATCACCGGCAGGCTCATAAAGCTGAGTGTCATAAACGGATCAATACTTTGGGAAACGCCCAGCTCAAGCGCACGGCTCTTGGCATTCTCCAGCTCGCGGTTGACATTTTCGAGAGTATCATCACTCATAATTCCGGCGACGGGGAGCATTACTCCGCCAAGAAGCTCACCGTTTTTCATAACAACGATACCGCCGTTACACTCTACAACTTTGTTTGCGGCAGCGGCGATTTCCTTATCGCTTACGCCAACAACGATAATGTTGTGGGAATCGTGAGATATGCTTGTTGCCACCGCACCGTGCTTCAGACCGTAGCCCTGAATATAGCCTAAGCCAATATGGTGGGTATTTTTGTGCCGCTCAATTACCGCAATTTTTAGAATGTCTTTTTCTATGTCAATCTTTTCGGCAAAACCGCAGTCGTTTGAAACGATCTCTCCCGAAATAAGACCTATGACTCCCAAGCGCTCGTCAGTTGCGAAATCGCTTTCAAAAAGCGGTGATACTTTGAACGAATTATGTGCACGCATAAGCAGACGCGGGTCAATTGCGGGAACAGGAAAGTCCCGCATTTTACCATCGTACATTAGGGCACCTTGCTTATATACCTTCTCGACCTTGAAGCGCTCAAAATTGTCGATGACAACGAAGTCGCCTAAATAGCCGGGCGCTATTGCGCCGCGGTCTGATAAATTAAAGTATTGGGCGGCATTGAAGCTGGCAGCTTTGATAGCGACGATGGGGTCGGCACCCAAAGAAATTGCCTTTTTTATTATATAATCAATATGTCCTTTTTTCAGTAGGTCGCTCGGATGCTTGTCGTCTGTGCAGAACATGCAGCGGTCCGCACACTTACCGAACAGAATTGACACCAACGCCTCAAGATTTTGGGCTGCTGTCCCTTCGCGAATCATGATATACTGGCCTCTTTTAAGCTTTTCCATGGCTTCAGACAGCTCAGAGCATTCATGATCCGAACCAACTCCGGAGGCAATGTAAGTGTTCAGGTTGTTTCCGCAAAGCCCGGGCGCGTGTCCATCAATTCTCTTTTGATGAATCTGCGCGGCCGTGAGCTTCTTCAATACATCCTCGTCGCTATTGATAACGCCCTCGTAATTCATCATTTCAGCCAGACCCAACACGCGCGGACTGCTATAGAAGGATTCTATCGCGCTGTAATCAAGAACTGCGCCAGATTCGTCAAGTTTTGTTGCCGGAACACAGGACGGCAGCATAAAGAGTACGTCCACAGGCAGATTTTCAGTTGCCTGCATCATGTATTCGATGCCATCCGTACCCATAACGTTCGCAATTTCATGCGGATCCGTAATTACAGTCGTTGTACCGTGCGGCATAGTGGCATTGACAAACTCCTTCGGAGAAACCAGCGAGCTCTCCATGTGGACATGTGCGTCAATAAAACCGGGACATACGATTTTCCCGGTCATGTCCACCTCGGTCCTGCCAGTGTATTTTCCCATCCCCACTATAACTCCATCGGCTACCGCAATGTCATCAGTACAAAGTTCGTTCGCGAACACATTGACATAAGTGGCATTTTTAAGCACTAGGTCGGCGGGTTCTCTGCCTGCGGCAACAGAGATGATTTTGTTCTTCATTTTTAATTCCCGATTGAATTGCTCCATCGTATTCCCCCTTTTGGAAAACATTTAACGCAGCTGTTAATTATTACTGTCGGCTTATACGTCTATGTGTCATAACGAAGTGTATAAAATAAAAAAACGTAAACAGCAATAATAAATCTTCAAACGGAATTGAAGACTTATAATCAACTATTTACGGTAGTTGGTAGAGACGCTCAACCAAATTATGAGCTTATATAAATCAGGTACGGATTTTAAATTGTTATTATATATTATAAACCACATTTTTAAAAAAGTAAATCATCTGTTTCATTGTTAACCAAGGTTTTTACATCAAAAAAATACCATAACCATATGTCACGCGCTTGAGCATGATTTGACACTATGCCGTCTTAGTGATATAATTAAGTTAATAATAAACTAGGATAATAATGGATAGTACTATGGAAAGCCCCTTTTTCAAAAGGTGGCCTTTTTTGATAATCCTTACTGTAGACATTTTATAACGGTAGCCTCCAATTCCAAAAATAAGTAAAGAAGCGGTGATAAAATGAGTTTCAAAAATCCTGATAAGCTGAAGAACAAAAAGAAACCGATTAAAAAAGCGAGTGTTCAAAACAAAAATACGTTAAAGAAAGCTCCAACCAAGGAAGCCGAGAAACAGAAATAAACAAGTCGGGACATTGCCTTTGTTTAATCAGGAACTTTCAGGAAATAGTTTAGCTATTTGCCTGCCAAAGTCATGATTACACTAATTTGGGTCCCTCCTTCTGCGTCAGACAAGCACGCAAAAATTTAATTGTGTACTTGTCTTATCTGGGCTGAAACCAGCTCCTAAGGTAATTTCCACCACTTTCGATCCCAAAAGCAGTAATTAATATTGAAAAATCACAGCTCCTACAGACAAAAGTAACACGTATTTAACGTTTCTTGGCTCTTGAATCATTGACAAGCGAATTAGATAGCTATATAATGATAATAATGTTGATTCAAATTATTCAGCATATATTAAAAACAAGAGGTATATCATTTAATGGCTCAGGACAAAACATTGATTTGCAAAGATTGCGGCGCAGAATTTATTTTCACCTCCAGTGAACAAGATTTCTACAACGAAAAAGGCTTCACAAACGAACCCCAGAGATGTAAACCCTGCCGCGACGCCAAGAAAAACGGCGGAGCTGGCAGAAAAGAAATGTTCACCGCGATTTGCGCATCCTGCGGACGCGAAGCAAAAGTTCCTTTTCAGCCCAGAGACGATCGTCCTGTTTATTGCAGCGATTGCTTTTCTAAGCAGAGATAGTTTCCGCTTTGAATCCGAACAAAAAAGATACACCCTTTAGGGTGTATCTTTTTTGTGTATAAGGAAAGGTTGAAAATATTGGCGCAGCGCAATCTTTTAACGGCGAGGAAAAAATGATTAAGATAAAAAATGGTGGGAAATAATGCCGATTCTTCTAAGCTACTTCTACATATAATAGATTTGTTCACAAAGTGATGATATACCGAAATTAGATTAGGTTCAAATTGGAGGCGTATTGAAATTAATAAAAAACGCATTATTGTTTCTGCCACGATATTTGTTTTTCTTATCATATCACTTACTATGTACAAAACTAATTTTCTAAATATCAGGCAAGATATCAGACTGATTAGAAAACAGCAACATTTATAGTAATGAACGTATAAAACGAACTGGATTGCTCTAAAGAAATTCCAGCCTGCGTTCCGATTTTAATGTATCACAGTATCAATAATAGTCCTATTGGCGATCAACAGCTTTCCGTTAATACAAACGACTTTGAAGAACAAATGAAATACCTTTCGGATAACGGCTATATAGCATTGTCATTTGATGAGCTCCTTGATGCCGGAAATTATAAAAACCCAATTATAATTACTTTCGATGATGGGTATGCTGATAATTATGTAAATGCGTACCCAATATTAAAAAAATATAAATTAAAAGCAACCATTTTCATCGTTTCAAGTTATATAAATTCTCCCGGATTTCTAAATGAAAATCAAATCTCAGAAATGAAAGACACGATTTCTTTTCAAAGTCACACGGTCAGCCATTTGCCTTTGGCAAAGTTCAATAAACAGGATTTGGACTATGAGTTCTCGGCTTCAAATGATAAAATCAGCAAAATCACACATAAGCCGGTTTTTGTTATAGCCTACCCGAACGGTTCTTATAATAGGCACGTTATCAGCGCTGCCACCAAATATTACAAATATGCGGTTACAACAAAATTCGGGTATTATTTTTCAGACAGTCCGAGATATAAAATAGGGCGAATAGCTGTTCATCGTTCTGAAACTCTGCGCGATTTCATTTCAATGCTTGAGTAGTTTATTCCAAAATTCAAATGCGAATATGAAAAGGATGCCATCGTCATTGAAATGAACCCCAAAAGTTAGACGAAATATATAGTTAAGCAGCCGAAAGGGCTTGTTGTCTGTGAACCGCAGGCGACAAGCCCTTCAGCTTTGCCTTGATGCGGCGGTTGTTGTAATAGTCCAGATAGTCAACGAGTTCAGCGTAGAATTGTTCCATGGACGCAAAATCTTGCAGATAAAGCAGTTCTGTTTTCAGTAAGCCAAAGAAGTTTTCCATTACGGCGTTGTCCAAGCAATTACCCCTGCGGCTCATACTTTGACGTATGCCTTTGGCTTTGAGCCTTTGCTGATACGGCTTCATCTGGTACTGCCAGCCTTGGTCTGAATGGAGAATAAGATTAGTGCTGACGGGTATCTTTTGAAATGCCTGCTCCAACATATCCACTACCTGCGAAAAGACCGGTCGGTAGCTGATGGAGTAGCTGACGATATCCCGACTGTAAAGGTCAAGAATCGGGGACAAATATAGCTTTTGTCCGAAAAGCGAGAACTCGGTAATATCCGTAACCCATTTTTGATTGGGCTTATCTGACTCAAAGTTGCGTTCCAACAGATTAGGCGCAATTTTGCCCACATCGCCTTTATAAGAACTGTACTTTTTCATCCGTACTCGACAATACAAACCCTGTTGTTTCATCAGCTTTTGTACGGTTTTGTGGTTTATACAAACCCCCTGGTTATGTAGCTCCATTGTAATACGTCGGTAGCCTACACGTTTTTTGTTTTCCGTGTAGATTTTGAGAATTCGTTCTTTGGCATTGGAGTATTTATCCGGCTCTGTCAGCCTTTTTGTGTGGTAATAATATGTTGCGCGGGCAAGCCCCGATATTTCGAGTAGCACAGCGAGTTTGTGTTTATGCCTTAGCTCCGTTACTATTTGAGCTTTTTCTCGCGCTGTACCCTCTCGGACACTAAGGCGTTCAATTTTTTTAGATAATCATTCTCCGCACGTAAACGCTGAACTTCCGCAATCAGGTCCTCTTCTACCTTCTTGTCAAGCTGCTTTGGAGGGCGTCCTGTGCTACCTCGCCCCCGCCGTTCAATGTACAATCCTTCGGCCCCAAGTTCAAGGTAAATACGTTCCCATTTCTGTACTTGGATATGTGCGATCCCATATAGCCTTGCTGTTTCTCGTTGGCTTAGTTGCTCATTTCGCATCTGTTCTATCACTTTTTGCTTGAATTCTCCGCTATATGCGACTCCCTTTGGCATAATAAATCACCCCACTTGTTTTTCAGTATAGCATACTGTCTAACAAATGGGGTGCTGTTCACATTGGATGTGCCCTTTTATTTTTGGTTAAAATTATTTTGACATGCTGGCGTAAATCTTGCTCAGATTGCTCTCCATGCGCTCAAGATATGTCAGTCCGTCCTCCGCGCTCTCTATGGTATAAATCGTTTCAACCTTTGCGCCGACCTCGCCTGCAAGCGTTTCGGAAATCTCGGGGCTTGCCATTTTCTCGGCAAATATTGTCGTGGCGCCACTTGCCTTGCAGTATTCCACAAGCTCGGTAAGCTGTTTTGCACTGGGCTCCCCTTCCGCAAAAACACCTTCGACACTTTTTTGACTTAGGCCGAAATCCCTGCAAAGATAGGCAAACGCAGCGTGCCCCGTGACAAAGCTCTTTTTTTCGACCGAGGCGAACTTTTCGCTGTAGTCGTTAAAGAGGCTTTCGAGCTTTGCGATGTAGTCCGTGCAGTTTCTCTCATAGTAGTCCTTATTCGTGGGGTCTGCTTTAATAAGTGCGTCCTTAATGTTGGCAACCTCCGTTTCCGCGCACTTTAGGCTAAGCCAGATATGTGGGTCGTACTGCCCACGCGCCGCTGTGTCTTCGGATTCGGTAATCGGCGTAACGCCCGTCGACGCGTTGACGGCAATGAGACTTGCGTTGCCCACGGCGGCTATGGTGTCTTCCGCCCAGACCTCCATGCCAAGTCCGTTATATACAAAAACCTGCGCTCCGCTAAGCGCAACAAGATCCTGAGCCTTCGGCTCGAAATCGTGCGGTTCCATTCCGTCTGGAATGATGGTCGAAATATCAACTTTATCTCCGCCGACGGCTTTCGTGAACTCGTAAAGCGCGTTAAACGTGACTGAAACCTTCATCTTGCCGTCTGCCGATTCGCTAGGATTCTGACTTCCACAGGCTGAAAAGCCGAGAATGGCGGACAGACACACTATTAAAATTGCTGTTTTCTTAAACACCCTTTAGGTACCCCCAAAGTTCTACTTGCAAATGATTCGCATTTGCGTATAATAGATGATAGCCTTCAAAGTACAACTTTGTCAAGCGCAAATACAGCCATTTACGCGAAATGGCAAAATTCAGGAGTGAAATTGGTGATTACCTATGATTAAAGCTGAGAACCTTACTTTTTCCTATAACGGCTCTCCCCCGTTTGTACTGAACGGTATCGATTTGGAAATAAAAGATGGCGAATACGTTTCGGTTGTCGGTGATAACGGCTGCGGAAAATCAACATTTCTAAAGCTGATTCTAAAGTTCTTGAAGCCGACGCACGGGAGCATTGTCACGGGCGCCGCAAAAATAGGCTATGTACCGCAAAAAAGCGATTCGACTGGTTCCGGCTTTCCGATTACGGTCTATGAAATGCTCAATTCCTATAGAAAACTTCTGAAAATCAAAGACAAGCGCGTGGTTTCGGAGAGTCTTCGTCAGGTCGGATTATCGGACTTTTCAAGGTCACTCATGGGCAATCTTTCTGGCGGACAGGCTCAGAAGGCGCTGATTGCACGCGCTTTGATGGGAAATCCCGACCTTCTTATTCTGGACGAGCCTTCGGCGGGAGTTGATATTGACAGCCAAAGGGAAATCTATGCGTTTTTGAAAAAGCTGAACACCGAACAGGGTATCACGATAGTATCCGTTGAGCACAATCTGGCCGCCGCGATTTCAAACTCCACTACCATTTATCACCTGCACGGCGGACAGGGGCATTTTTGCACGCCGCAGAAGTATTCTGAAGAAAATTTGGGAGAGGAGGACCACCATGCTTAGCTATGGCTTTATGCAAAACGCATTTTTTGTTTCGCTTTTTATATCAGTCCTCTGCCCTTGCATCGGGGTTTTCCTTGTCCTGCGGCGCTATTCCATGATTGGCGACACGCTCTCGCACGCCTCACTCGCCGGTATTACCATTGGACTGATGTATGAGCAGAACCCTGTGCTCGGCGCGTTTATTTTTACGGCAATCTGCGGCGCTCTTATTGAGTTCCTGCGCAAATACTTCAAAAAATATACCGACCTCATTCTTTCGATTGTTCTCGCGCTCAGCGTGGGAACAGCGATTACGATTATTAGCTCGGGCAGGCTTCACACTAGTGCGGATTCTTTCATGTTCGGCAGCATTCTTACTGTAACTAAAACGGACATGGTAATGGTGATGATTCTGAGCGTAATTTCGGTATTGACGCTGATATTCCTCTATCATCAGATGGTCTACATCGCATACGACGAGGAGGCGGCTAGGGTCGCGGGCGTCAAGGTGGGACTTATAAACTACGTTTTCTTTGTGCTGGTTGCCTCCGCTATATCCGTATCAATAAGAATAGTCGGTGTTCTGGTACTCAGTTCCATGATTGCGCTACCTGTAGCGACGGCGCTGCAACTCGAAAAGGGATTTATGAAAACGCTTATTTTCTCCATCGTTTTCAGCATGATTGATATAATGTCCGGCTTATTTATTTCGTATTATCTCAATGTTGCGCCCGGCGGCTTCACTGCGCTTGTATCCGTTTTTGTGCTGGTTATGGTCATGGTAGGAAAAAAGGTTTATTCCAGCGCAAAAGCTGTCTCCAAAGCTTGATTTTTTTCCAAATTATCTATTTTTAGTCATCATATTATTCTGAGAGGTGAACAAAGTTGAAAGCAACTCCGTCAGCATTACCCGCAGGAATCAAAAAGACCAAGCAGCGCAAATGCGTATATTCGGTGTTAGAGGCTTCGACTTCCCCCTTGAATGCGCACGAAATCTATAGGCAACTTCAAAGCGAGGATGAGTCCGTCTGGCTTTCAACCGTTTACAGAATCTTGGATTATTTTGTAAACGAAGGGCTTGTCGTGAAAACCACGGTTATGGACAGCATCATGGCTTATTATGAACTTAATCGCAACAAGCATAGGCATTATGCCGTGTGCGTTAACTGCCGAAAGGTCATTGAGCTTGTCAATTGTCCGATGGAAAAGTTTGTGCCCGAGATTGCGGAAAGCGATTTCCGTATTCTGGGACACAAGGTTGAAATCAGCGGTTACTGTAAGGATTGCGACAAAAAAATTTCCGGCTTACACTAATGTCATAGACCTATAAACGAACAAACGGAGGTATCGCTTTGCGATACCTCCGTTCTTATATCAAGAAAACCTCTGCTTAGGCTTCGGTCTTCCGTTCCCGAAAAGAAAACGATTTGAAAAGATATATGGCAAACCCCAGCGCCGTGAGTACCATTCCGATCACCCAATAAATCGGCTGATAACTTGAGGTAGTGCCGTAAATATCCAGAACGCCCTTAACGCAGCTTCCGACTGTCAGTGCAGCCACGCCTGAATTGAAGATCCTTGCCGATATCGGCGACGGGCACTTGGTTTTCGGAACAAGCCCGAAAACTGCATACGGCAGAACTCCTCCGAATAGTGGGAACATGAAAAGATATACCATATAGTTTGAATACACATTGTGGCTGAAGTGCTCGTAAACCGCGCTGAACAGTCCGCAGAAGAGCGTAACGCAGAGGAATATCAGCGAGGTTCTGCGCATATGTTTCTTATCTTGATTAGTAAGCGATGCAGACAATGTCGCTCACGCTCCTTTCTTTTATTCTGTTGCCGTTAGTAGTCGGGTTGTTTATGGCCGTCCCGTTGAACACCATTGTAGATGAGCCGCCGCCGTCGAGATTATATGCCGTGGTAACGCCGAGACCCTGCATAAATTCCGCAATCTCGCTGAGAGATAGTCCTGCGCTCTCGTCCGTGCGCCCGTCGGCAACAACCAGCACATAGTGCAGGTCGGATATTTGTCCAATTGCGGTACGTGGATTGCTTGTCATTGCTTTTCCGACTTCCTCCCCGCTTGTCACCGCAAAAGCAGCGAGCGCCGAGCACGAGGCTTCCCGTATCGAAAGACGCAGTTTCGATGACTTTTGAGGCATCGTTTACGCTGTGCTGACCGTCCGCATCCAATGTTACGATGACGGAGTTTTCGGGATAGTGTCTTTTTATATAAGAAAGACCTGTCTTTAAGGCAGTGCCTTTTCCTTTGTTCGTTTCGTGGATAAGCACTTCCGCAAAGCGCTTTGCCGCCGAAAATATCCTGCGGTAGTTTTCGCCGCTTCCGTCATCTACCAGAACTATCTTAAAGTTCGCGTCGCTAAGCTGAACAAACAGATTGAGCAGTTCATCCGCGGGCTCGTATGCCGGAATTAACGCAATCCTTGTCTGTCCCTGCTGCATTTTTTGTCCCTTCCGGTCTTTTAAAGATTGGGTTTATTTTCGCTCTGCTCTGTGCAGACTTGTTTTTTCTTATGAGCCCATTAAAATGCATTAACCTTAATTCAGCCTAAAAATAAATTTTTGAATAAGCATGTAAAAAAATAAGCTCCGAACCGTTTATGGTTCGGAGCTTATTAAGTATTATATTGAATTGAGAGTCATATCAAAAACTCTCTGCAACAGCTCTTGTGTATTATTGTCTGTTTACAAGTTGATTGCCGTTTATGTCGGTGAAGCTTCCACAAGCTATCATAATAACATCAACCAGCCAGCCGATGCCAAAGCATCCGCCGGTAAGAAGCCATAGAATTCCGGTACCGATTTTACCGCAGTAAAAACGGTGTACTCCCAATCCTCCAAGAAAAACACAGAGCAAAAGTGCCGTTAGCCAATCTTTTCCGTGCCGTGCATATGGACTTCCTCCTCCATTACCGGGAACAGTTGGATTTCCGCAACTCGGGCAATACTTGACACTAACGTCGTAATACCGGTTGCATACATGGCAATAGTTTCGAGAAGTTGGCAACATCGCTCCGCAGCGGGCGCAATATGTAGCTCCATCTGGGTTAGGCGCCCCACATGATAAACAATTCATACTTTATCTTCCCTATTCATGGTCATTTCTTTGGCCGCTATTTGAGATGTTGTCTGTTTACGTTATTTCTATTGATGCAGAATATTGAGCTGCACGAAGATCATATTCCCAGATATTTTTTCTGTTCTTTCGTAAGCACATCAATCGTTTTACCCAAAGAGCCAATCTTTCTTGACGCGACTTCCGCATCAATTTCGCGCGGTACGGCGATTACGTCCACGGGAAGAGCGCCTCTGTTGTCGGCAAGATACTTTGCCGAGAGCGCCTGAATTGCAAAGCTCATGTCCATAATTTCCGCAGGATGTCCGTTGCCTGCAGCGAGGTTTACAAGGCGTCCCTCGCCGATTACAAACAGCGTGCGTCCGTCCGGCATAGTAAAGCCCTCGATATTTGTTCTCGCGGCGTAGCGCTGCTTTGTCATGTCCGCTAGCTCGTCGAGATTTATCTCGACATTGAAGTGTCCCGCGTTGCTGAGAATAGCCCCGTCCTTCATAACCGCAAAATGTTCCTTTGTAATAACGTCTTTGCAGCCTGTAACCGTTACAAAAATATCGCCCAGCGGTGCCGCGCCAAGCATCGGCATGACTTCAAAGCCGTCCATGTCCGCTTCTATAGCTCTTATTGGGTCGACCTCCGTTACGATTACACGAGCACCGAGCCCCTTTGCTCGCATGGCAGTACCCTTACCGCACCAGCCATAGCCCGCAACGACAACGACCTTACCCGCTACTATAAGGTTTGTAGTGTGGTTAATAGCGTCAAAAACGGACTGTCCCGTACCGTAGCGGTTATCGAAAAGGTGCTTGCAGTCGGCATCGTTGACCATTACCATCGGGAATCGAAGTGTCCCCTCCTTCGCCATTGCGCGAAGCCTATGGATACCTGTTGTAGTTTCCTCGCAGCCTCCTATGACCTTTGGAATCAAGTGCGTATATTTCGTATGCATGAGGTTAACAAGGTCTCCGCCGTCATCGATTATGATGTCAGGTCCGCTCTCCAGAACCTCACAGAGGTGGCGGACATACTCCTCCGCCGTTGCCGCGTGATAGGCGTGAACGTCCATCCCGCCCGCAACCAGAGCCGCTGCAATATCGTCCTGTGTTGAAAGCGGATTGCTCCCCGTAACGTGCATTTCGGCACCGCCTCTTTCCATAACACGGCAAAGGCAGGCAGTTTTCGCCTCCAGATGTACGGAAAGCGTAATTTTCAGCCCCGAAAAGGGCTTAGTCTTTTCAAAATCCTTTGCAATGCTGTTTAGAACCGGCATGTTGCGCCATGCCCACGCTATTTTTTTCTCGCCCTCCGGGGCTAGGCTTAAATTCTTTATATCACTCATTGTAATGCTCCTTTTCTCGCGGTTTATAGTCGCTTAATCAGCGCCTTAATCTCATGTCTCACTCGCTGTGCGTCAATCGTTTTGAATTCGCCCTTTTCAAGCAGGACGCGTCCGTTGACAAGCACAGTGTCTGCCTTTAATCCTGCGCTCGAATAGCACAGTGCGGCTTTGGGGTCGCCTATCGGGAAAAATCCCGCGCAATTCAAATCAAACAGACTCAAATCGGCACATTTCCCGACGCTGATTTCGCCGACCTTATCGAAAATTCCAAGCGCCTTTGCGCCGTTAACCGTTGCCATATCGAAAACCTTGGAGGCAGGAAGTACCGTTGCCTCGCGGTGCACTCCCTTATGGATTAGTGCGGCAAGCTGCATCTCACGGAGAATGCTCTGGTTGTTGTTGCTTGCGGCGCTGTCCGTTCCCAAGCAGACGTTAATTCCGTGCTCAAGCATTGCAGGAACATCGGCAAACCCGTTGCCAAGCTTCATGTTGCTCGCGGCGTTATGCGCAACGCTCGTTCCGCGCTTTGCCAAAAGCTCCATATCGCTTTCGGAGAGGTAAACGCAGTGCGCACAGACGGTGTTGCTCCTAAGGATACGGTGCTTGTCATAATACACCGCAGGAGTCATGCCGTAGCGTTTCATTATGGTATTCTGCTCATCCTGACTCTCGGAAAGGTGGGTGTTGATTCCGAGCCCTGTATCATCCGCGAGAGCCGCAATCTCGTCCAGATAGTCCCCATCGCATGTGTAAGGCGCGTGCGGAGCCAGCATGAAGCCAATGGTGGGTAAGCCCTTAAATTTTTCGAGGTCCGCCACGGCTTCCCTAATGCGCCTTTTGCCGCCCTCAATGTCATCCCTGCCGCCCTGAAACCCGCGCGAGATTATGGCGCGCAATCCTGCGTCCAGTGTCGCCCTAACGACAGTATCAGGGAACATATGCATATCGAGAAAGCTTGTAATTCCGCTCTCCAGCATCTCCATACAGGCGAGCTGAATGCTCCAGTATGCGTCGTCGGGGGTAAGCTTATCCTCCATAGGAATGACATTGTCGAAAAGCCATGTTATGAAGTTGAGGTCATCCGCCCTATTGCGAAGAGCGGTCATATGTACGTGGGTATGCGAATTTACAAAGCCCGGCACAAGCAGCTTGTCGCTCGCGTCTATAACTTTGTCTGCGGCAAAATTCTCAGGAACACTGTTTATTGAAACAATGATTCCGTCGCTTATACAGACAGAACAATTTTGCGAATATCCATCCGGCAACACCGCAAAAGCGTTCTTGATAAGAATATTCATAGCTTACCGCCTTACTTTCTTCTGGGTTATTGGTTATTTATTTTATCATTTTCGTCTAAATAAAACAACTACAACATTTATAAAGCGAACTGGTGCTTGTTTTGACAAAATAAATATCGCCGGACAAGTATACTGAAAATACACTTAGCCCGACGAATACAACCATCATTCAAATATGCATTGTCTTACCTTCTGTCTCGTTTCGCCAGTCCTTTTTCCGAGTCTTTTCATACACCGCACAGGCGCAAGGCAAGCCATGCGACACCGGTTGCGGCGGCACCAACCGCAACAAAAAGCGGCGCGGGAAGCTTTGACATGAAGCGCTTACCCTTTATCGGCTTGTTTCTGCTCGTAACATATGAATTTGCTACTCGCCGGGCCTCTTTTAAAATCGACTCACCGTTTGCGCCTCCGCTTCTGAGAACATCCTCGCGAATCACAAATATTGCCTCCTCAAAGTACTTGTCCGGCGACTTTACAACGATAACTCTGTGCGAAACACCTTTTACCACATCAAAACCACCTTGCATCTCCATATGTTCCCAGTTTAACCGCGAAAGGATGGGATTATTCGGCTTAGGCGTCTGTGTTTCAAAAAAAACCATTCTTTTCTTTCTGCCGCGTCTTTCAGCGTTCATCGGCTAGGTCCTCTCCTCAACGCGGACAGCAAGAACTGTCATATCGTCCTCGCAGCCGAATTGTCTCACTGCCGTCCGCAGTGTCTCCTTTGCAAGGGTTTTTGTGTCTATGCTGTCGCTGTTAAGTAGCATTTTCCGAAGTCACGCGTCGCTGTTTTCCACCAGCACGCCATCGCTTGCGATGAGCGCTACATTGCCAGGCTTTAGCCTCATTCTGTATAATATCGGGTGCGCTTCCGTCTCCAGCGCAGATTCCGGCTGCCAGACTCTCGCAGCGAACACAACGTATCGTTTTGCCGTTCTTCACGAAGGAGGGAGCAGCGCCATATTTGTAGAAGCAGGTCTCGCCGGTAAAGAGGTCAACGCACATGAGGTCAACGGTGGAATAGCCCCATTCCTCGCCGTTTTTAAGGAGCAGCACTGAGTTCAGAATTTTCATTGTCACGGCAGGATCGACTCCTGCGCGCAAAAACGCCTCTTATGTTTTCACTGCGTTTATGCTCTCTCGTGCCGCTTCCTCGCCACTACCCATACCGTCCGCGAGAATGACGCAAAGGATGCCCTGATCCGTCTTAAAATACGTGCCTCTGTCGCCGCTGACGGGTTCGCCTTCTTTCTTCATGCCCGCTATGCCGACGCTTACGACCAGCGGCTCGGCTTCGACGACGACCAGTCTTCGCTCCGTAATGTCTTCCTCCATCGGAGGTTTGCAGAGTCTGACTCCGAGCACTCCAGACATGATTTCAAGATAATTGCTCTTCCTGAGCAGCGGCCCCAAATGTCCGCTTTCGATAATCGCACGGAGCCTTCCCCTATTGTCGCGGAAGACCGAACCGTTCGCCTCGATGTCCATCGCCCTTAAAAATCGTTTCATTCTTCGTTCAGCGAGCGGATCTGCGCCCTTTGCGTAGTTGAACTCCTTGGCAACACCCTCGATTATATCCGCAAGCTCCTTATATTGCCCATATGCCGCACTGCGGTTTTCATTGAGCCGGCTGCGGAATTGCCGTCTGTACATAAGCCCACGAAGCTCTGAGTTTACCGCCGATATAGATGTATAATGCGAAGGACACTTCTCGGTAAAGCGTTCCGCCAAGTCCTCCTTGACGAGCTTTCCTCTTTTCATCATAGAAGGTGTAGCGTCATTCATGATAGACAGTGTGTCCACAAAGTTTTTCTGCCAGCACTCATCTTTGTTCTTACAGCTTACACAAACCGTTCCGGCAGCTCTGTCAAACACCGTCGCAACGTCATTGTCGTTTTCGGTCCCCGTAAGGTTCTTAAAAACCGTTCCGTAAAGATCTCTGAAAGCGGAGCTTATTCTTTCCGCTCTGCCTGCCGCATAACGCCGAAGTCCTGATTCCACTGTTCCCGGCGCGGGAAGCTGAGCTATACCTCCGACGTATTCCAAAAACGAATCCGGCAGAAGCGCAAAAATCACGGTTGCCGCAAAACCCTCGTACATCAACTCAATATGAATTCCGGCTCACCATGTCCAGCGCACAGCGACAGTATTTGCCAGTATGTAGCTCAAAAGGAACGCCAGTCTTCCGTGCTTTGCGAATGTGCCGCCGATAAGCCCAGCAAAGGCATATGCCATCGATAAGAAGACTGTATTCCCCGAAGCCATATCCATCGCAAACCCAAGCGCGGTTCCAGCGGCGAAGCCCGAGAGCATTCCACCCTTGAAAGCGGCTGTGAGCACAATTAGTAGGGCGAAAATTCTTCCCACGGAAATAACGCCCATAATATTGATTGATGTAAGCGATATAAGTAAGCAGGAAAAAAATAAGCAGGCTGATTGCTTGTCTGCGCTCCGTTTTTTCGCTGCCCTTTTTTTGTGGTGCAAGAGCAATCGAGAAGAAATATGTGCTTGCACCGGCCAACACGACCTCCGTAAATATGCTGACGGCACTCGGAAAGTTATCGAGGAACTCATAGGTGTTTAAAAGCGAGGTTACCGCCGTAATAAGCGAAACGGCAGCCGGCATAAACCACGCTTTCTTTATCAACTTTGTATCTCTAAACACAAATGCGACTGTAAAAACGAGTGTGATCGTGACGATATATTTGATTCCCCAATCGAAGCCGCCCATAAATATGTAGCCGATGCAGGTTCCGAGAAGACAGCAAATCCCGCTCCAATCCGCTCTTACCTTTCCGACAATACCAATGCCGAAAAGCGCCAGATCTGTCATTATAACCGAACCTGACATCGCAAATCCCAACACGAAATTCAGGACATACCCGCCAATGCTTTTTATCCGCGGATTATCCTTTATTTGCATTAGACCGACTATCGCAGACCCCCTTCTACTTACTTTTTGTTTAACCGCCATAGGACACTCCTCCGTTCTTATTTGTTAACATAATTATGTTAACGTGAAAACAGAGTCGTTGTGCGTTGCGGAAAATAAATTTGTTTGCGGAGGAAATAGCCGGGAAAAAGCAAAATAAATTTGCGGCCCGAAGATTTCTTCGAGGCCGCAAAAAATATCGTTATTGTTGCAGGAGCTGTTTGCCACCGTCCGGCTCTCCGTTTCTGGTCGTCAGCTGCGGGACACATGAGTCGGCTTTATGTCGCATGCAACAAGTCGCTCGCCAAGTTTATAGACATCGCCCGCTCCGACTGTCAGTATAATGTCGCCGGGAGCAGCGGTTTCCATGAGGTTCTTTTCAATTTCGTCAAATGTTTTGAAGTACCGGGAATCGGGAATGTTTTTTGCAAGATCTCCGGATGATATTCCAAGCGTGTTCTTCTCTCGTGCTGCGTAGATTTCCGCAAGATAAGAGATATCGGGACGACGCAGCTGCTCAATGAAGTCATCAAAAAGCGCTTTTGTTCTTGAATAAGTATGCGGTTGGAAAACGACAATAATGCGCTTGTAGCCCAATGGCTCGACGGCGTCGAGCAAAGCTTTCAGTTCCCCCGGATGATGCGCGTAATCGTCATATACATCAGCTCCGTTATACTTGCCCTTGAACTCGAAACGCCGACCCGCTCCCGTAAAGCCTGAGAGTCCATAGGTTACGGCTGTGGGGTCGATACCGAGGCAGATTGCGGCGGCGGTCGCCGCAAGCGCGTCTTTAACATTGTGAAGTCCCGGCACGCGCAGGGACACGTGGGTGAAAAAAGCCCCCCTGTACATAACGTCAAACTCTGACTGCGCGCCTTTTCTAACGATGTTTTCGGCATAAACGTCCGCCTTGTCAGTCAGTCCGAAGGTGAAAAGCTCACGATTTAAGGGTGCCAGTGCGTCCATAGTGTTCTTGTCATCCAGATTTGCGACAATATGACCGTTTGCTGGTACAAGCGAAGCGAATTTGCAGAAGGACGCCTTGACATCCTCCAAATCCTTGAAAAAATCCAGATGGTCTGCTTCGATATTGAGAACAACTGCAATGGTGGGTGTAAATGAATGGAATGAATTGTAATACTCACAGGACTCCATTACTATAGTGTCGCCCTTGCCTACTCTGTGCCCGGCCTGAAGCAGAGGCAGAGTACCGCCTATCATAACCGTCGGGTCGCAATGAGCCGCCATTAGGATATGCGTTGACATCGAGGTCGTCGTGGTTTTCCCGTGAGTACCCGAAATGCAGAGCGCATTGGTATAATCGCGCATTATAGCGCCCCACGCCTGTGTGCGTTCAAAGACGGGGATGCCCTTTTCATGCGCGGCAATTATTTCGGGGTTATCGTCGTGAACAGCCGCCGTGCGGACAACAAAGTCCGTGTCGTCGGAAAGATTGTCGGCGCTGTGTCCGATTTTGACCGAAACGCCCATAGAGCGCAAATGCTCAGTCTTTTCGCTTTCGTTCATGTCGGAACCGCTGATTATAAGTCCCATGCCGTTTAGAACCTCGGCAAGAGGCGACATTGACACTCCGCCAATGCCGATTAAATGTCCCTTTTTTGTAGGAACCAAATATTTTTCAAAGCCTGTCATAATATGCTGATCCTTTCATTTAGCTCCGCGTTAAACTCAATGCGGATATGAAATGACGATATTCTTAAAACGTCAAAATTCAATCGGAACAGATTTGGTAATCGCTATCCCCTACCAAACCTGTTTGCGTTTTTTATTGTTTAGTAACTAAATCGGTATTATAATACATATGAGAGCGCAATACAAGTAAAAACATACTCAATGTTATATCCACTGTAAGCAGATATGAAACAAAAACGAGCAAAGGAGGGGAAAGTATTTGAGCAGTATTACACCTCCAGAATATGTAATAAGCATACTGAGGCGACTGGAAAAACACGGTTTTTCCGCTTATATGGTAGGTGGCTGTGTTAGGGATATTATTATGGGACGCCACCCTAACGACTGGGATTTATGCACCTGTGCACTCCCCGAAGAGGTCTGCGCGGTTTTCCCCCATTCTCGTCCGACGGGGATAAAGCACGGAACAGTTACGGTTACTATCAACGGCTCATCGGTGGAGATTACGACCTTTCGTTCAGACGGTGAGTATAAGGATCACCGCCGTCCCGATTCTGTGTTCTTTATAGCTGACCTCAAGGGTGACCTTGAGCGGCGTGACTTTACCGTAAACGCCCTAGCCCTGCCGCTTTCCGGCGAAATATGTGACCTGTTCGGTGGACGGGACGATATCGAAAAAAGGCTGATTCGCTGTGTGGGGGACCCAGACAAGCGTTTTAATGAGGACGCGCTGCGTATGCTCCGCGCATTTCGTTTTTCGGCCGTTCTGGGTTTTGAGATAGAAGTTCAAACCCTTGCCGCAATTAGAAATAATGCGCCGCTTTCACTAGGTCTTGCAAAAGAGAGGGTTCGTATTGAACTTGAAAAGATTTTGGTTTCCGACTCGCCGCAAGTAATTTCAACCGTGATCGAATACGGACTTCTCAGCGGCATCACCGCGAAATGCTCAGCAATTCCCGATTTGAACATGCTAAAAATGCTTCCAAAAAATCGCGGATTGCGCTGGGCCGGACTTTGCACCTTGCTTCTTAAAAATGATATTATAGCTGATGTGGAAAAGTTTTTGACGACACTTCGACTGGATTCCGCGACTGTACAAAACTGCGCCGTAGGCTGCAACCTCGCTCTAAATAAAGTTCCTTCCGACACGCTTTCATGGAAAAGATTACTTTCCAAAAACGGCACTGAAGCAGGTAAATGTGCCGCCGCCGCTTGTGATATGCTATACGGTTTGGGTCACTTGAAGCTTCTTGGCAAAGTTATAGCCGGCACCGAGTGCTTTTCAATAAGACAGCTTGCCGTTTCGGGTGATGACCTTATAGCCTTAGGCTTTGGCGGTACTGAGTTGGGTCTTGTTCTCTCCTCACTTTTGGAACATGTGCTTGAGTCCCCACTCGATAACGAAAAGGCTTTCCTTATTGATATGGCAAGGCGAAAAAAGTCTGCTTCTTCTGCCTTGCTCCGTTAGCCCTATTTCTCCGCACTCACCATTATATAAAAAACTCCGGCAAAATGTGAATACCTCATTTTGTAATTAAGCGCTGTGATAGGGATTGCTCCCTTTCGCAGCGCTTAATTTATGAAAATCTATTTGACTCTGAAGCGAACTATCTGCTCGTCCTCGTTTGCACGAACCTTGCCAAGCATTTCAAGGTGACGCAGATGGCTGTGGCATTCTCCCACCGCAAACCATTTCTGACCGATTGGAAAATCCTCCCACGAGTTGCAGCGGATATTCCATGTCATTTTACCCGCTATATCATAGACCGACAAATCGGGGTTGTTCAGAACCACATTGTAGCACTCTTCCAGCCGCTTCTCGTGGTGGCTAAGAAGATAGGATATCCGCTCGTGGAAATCGCCCGTTTCCCTGTGTCCGGGAAGAGCAATACGGACATCGTACTCGTCGATTTTTCTGAGACTATTGAGATAGTCCCCCAGCGAGTCCTCAACACAATTCCAAAGAGTGATGTTCGGCGATATGTCAAACAGGACATGGTCACCCGTGAACATGGTTTTTTGCGCCTCCATCCAGAAGCACATATGCGCAGGAGTGTGCCCCTGCGTTAAAACAGCTTTCAGCGTATAGCCGCCGCAAGTGAACTCATCTCCGTCGTCAATTGGAAGATAATCCTCAAAATCGGGATTTGAAGCCATGCTGCGTGAGGCAGCATTTTTAAGTGAAGTTTCTAGAGCCTCTCGGTCAAACCCCGAGCGAAAAAGCTTCATATTGTCCTGCCCCCACATATCCCGCCGCGTCTGACCGAACATCCATGGCATCTCGTCGCGGCTGATAAAAACCCTTGTACCCGAAATGGCAATCTCTGGAGCAAGCCCTGTGTGGTCGGAGTGGAGATGTGTAAGAATGATATCTGTTTGATCCATATCAACATCCAACTCATTCAGTCCGTTTGTGAGAGATTCCATGCATTCGGGGTGTTTGAAGCCGGTGTCTATCAGTATATTCCGTACATCACCCTTTATAAGATAACTGTTGAGATTTTTCAAAGGACTATTTGGTAAATGTATCTTTATGCAGTAGAGGTTTTTCATTATTTCTTCAGGCATTTTTATTTTTCTCCTAAGCTTCGCTAAGAACTTGCGCTGTATCCGGTGTATTATTTTATAGCCACAACGCGGCGTTATGATATTTTGTTTTTTTCCGAAAAGGAGCTGTTTGCTGGCATTATTTTCGCACTTACATTCCGAAGGCATTTGCAAAGCGCGTAATTATTGTCGCTACCTCACACCTTGCTGCGCTGGCCTTGGGGCAAAGAGTGCCCCCACTTCGTCCGGTAATGAGTCCGTTTCCAACCGCCCAAGCCATCGCTTCACTCGCCCAGGACGAAATATCACCAGCATCGGAGTATCCGGAGAGGGTGCTTGCGTCATACGCAGTACCGACCAAACCGTAGTGCACCGCATAACGGTATAAGAGCACTGCCATCTGTTCTCTTGTAACTACACCAAGCGGCTCAAATATTCCATTTCCGATGCCGCTGACAATGCCGTTAGTGGCGCCCCATGCACAGGACTGTGCATACCACTCGGTGCTTGGAACATCGGAAAAGTTGTTCGTGAAACCACTGATTGTTTCACCGCTCATACGGCTTAGCACGGTCACGAGCATTGCTCGGGTCATAGTTGTATCCGGCTCAAAGCTGCTGCTTGTCGTGCCCAAGAAAAGTTTGTTGGTAACACAGAAACTAATGCTCTTCTCCGCCCAATGCCCTGCTACATCAGAAAAAATGATGCCGATATTTTCTGTCACGTAGTTTTTCATTTCAGTTACGAAATTATTGATATTCAGCTTTCCGTAACCGTAAGAAGTGTCATATCCCGCTATTCCTCCGTCAATCGATGATTTCTGTAGGATTGCTTTAAAATCGCTGACGGTTGCGTTGGGCATATATTGCTTGAGAATCACGGCTGCAACCGCCACAAACGGTGCTGAACAGGATGTTCCATCCCATGAGCCATAAGAGCTGTTTGAAGTAATGTTAAGTCCTACAATATCAACACCCGGGGCAACAACGAAGACTGACTCGTTCTTCTCTGAAAAGCTTGCAACAGCTCCGTTCTGGTCAACGGCACCCACGCCAACAACACAGTCGTATGCCGCGGGATAAGTCAAAACCGCGTTCCCGAAGTTTCCTGCTGACGAAACAATGATAACACCCTTGCTTGAGGCATATTCTATGGCCTCTCGCATACTCTCCAAATCTTCTTTCGTACCAAGGCTCATATTGATGACGTCGCAGTCATACACGTCTACAGCTTCGTAGATTGCGGGAATAATATAAGAAGCATTTGTTTCGGCACTTTTCCCGAAACACTTTATCGGAATTATCGTAGCATCCGTGCTGAAGCCCGCTATACCCATACCATTGTTGCGTGCTGCGCCAAAAACACCGCTTACAAAGGTTCCATGTCCATTTTCATCCGTAACATCGTGTGACCCATCGATTGCATTATATCCGCTGTCAAAGTTCGTTCCCGCGAAGTCTTCGTGCATTGAATTTACGCCGGTGTCAATTACGGCGATTTTTACGCCTTTTCCGTTAAATCCCGCATCCCAAGCAGCGGAAATGCCAATATTCTCGATGCTCCATTGCTTTGAAACATATGGGTCATTTGGCAAATCAGAAAGCGTAACAGTACAGTCGGGCTCGTAATATTGCACAGCGTCGCCGAGAGCAGAAATATCCGAAATCGAATCAGCATAGTATAGCCCTGCATCGACTGAGACCTCACGAAGATCCGCGTTTTCCATTAAAACGGCTGAATCCGCTTGAGGTTCTTTAAGCTTGACTATGTAGCCGCTCGGACTATCTTGTGTATATGTGCTGCTTTCAGCGGCCATACACGGCGCAATCGCCGAGAGCAAAAACACTGTTGCCAGTAGAACGCATAATTTTTTCATATTTAGAAACCTTTACCCCAATTTTATTGTTCTATCTTTGTTTTTCTTCCAGAAATTTTCTTATGTTGTCCATCTGCTTTTGCACGCTCTCCTTCGAAGGTCCACCTGCAACATTTCTTGAAGCTATGCAGGTTTCCAGTGCAATCGCCTCATATACATCCTCATCAAAGGCCGGTGACAGTTTGCGGTATTCTTCTATTTCAAGCGTTTCAAGCGTTTTTCCGGTTTCTATGCAATGATTAACGAGCCTTCCGACAATGGTATAGGCATCACGGAAAGGCAATCCCTTTTTCACAAGATAATCCGCGCAATCAGTCGCGTTAATGAAGCCGCGGCAAGCCGCATTACGCATATTTTCGGGGTATAGGCGCATAGTGTTAAGCATGGCAGAAAAAACAGGCAGACATTTTTTTACAGTGTCAACCGCATCAAACACCGGCTCCTTATCCTCCTGCATATCCTTGTTGTAGGCAAGCGGTAGGGCTTTCATGACAGTGAGCAGCGTTATAAGATCGCCGTAAACTCGTCCGGTTTTGCCGCGGACAAGCTCGGCAATATCGGGATTTTTTTTCTGCGGCATAATCGATGAGCCTGTTGAATAAGCATCGTCAAGCTCGACAAATTTAAATTCCCATGAGCACCACAGTATGATTTCCTCCGAAAAACGGGAAAGGTGCATCATAAGGATAGCCAAATCGTTCATAAGCTCAATGGCGAAATCGCGGTCCGAAACGCCGTCCAGACTGTTCTGTGTAATCCCTGCAAAGCCCAGCTCACGAGCGACATATTCCCTGTCAATGGGATAGGTCGTTGCGGTAAGCGCTCCGCTTCCGAGGGGACATTCATCCATTCTCTCATAGCAGTCTTCAAGTCGTGTTACGTCACGTTTCAGCATATGCGCATAAGCCATCATGTGGTGTGCGAATGTAGTCGGCTGTGCCCGCTGGAGATGCGTATACGCAGGCATAATAACATCCGTATTGCGCTCCGCGATATTCAATAAGGTTTCAAGCAACTCTAGCACAAGTTCCCTCAGCTCTGAGATTTCCTCTTTTAGGTAAAGCCTTAAATCGAGAGCAACCTGGTCGTTGCGGCTTCTTGCTGTGTGAAGACGCTTGCCGGCATCCCCGATTCTTCTTGTCAGTTCGCCCTCAATCGCCATATGTACATCCTCGACATCGATGCCGAAAGGAAGCTTGCCGGCCTCAATATCAACGAGTATAGCTTTTAGTCCTTCCGCTATCTGCGCGGCATCCTCTTTCGGAATAATGCCCTGCTTTGCGAGCATGGCAGAATGAGCAAGGCTTCCTGCAATGTCCTGCCTGTACATCCGAAAATCGAAACCTATGCTGGCGTTGAGTTCGTCAACCAACTTATCCGTGTTTTTATCAAATCTTCCTGACCAAAGTTTCATCTTATATTACCTTTCCGAATGGTATTTTAAGTTAGTGCATCATAACTTTATCGTCATTAAACTCAGAACAGCGGAGCGAAAACTCTCAGAATCGAGTCGATGAGTCCACCTGATAAACGGCCTATCATCCTGCGCTTGCGTTCCTGAATGCTGACCTCGTGCGACACTTCAAAGGTTTTTAAAGCGTCCTTTTTAAGCTGCGCTATCGCGGCACTTTCAAACATTACTACACCGCACTCAAAGTGCAGATACAGACTGCGGTAATCCATATTTATCGTTCCGACAACGGCAAGCTCATCGTCTGACACGTAGCTTTTTGCGTGAATAAAGCCCGGGGTATATTCGTAAATCCTGACTCCAGCTTCCATTAGCGGATCATAGTACGAGCGAGACAGGCGGTAAGCTATTTTTTTATCCGGAGTTCCCGGCAGAACCATACGGACATCAACTCCGCGTTTTGCGGCGGCGCACAGTGCTATGTTCAGCTCGTCGCTAACGGCAAGGTACGGCGTGAAAATGTAGACATAGTCTTTTGCCTGCGACAGAATATCGAGATATACATTCACCGAAACTGTTTCGCCATCAAGCGGCGAATCGCTGAAAGGCTGAATAAAGCCATCGCTTACGAAATCGCCCTCATGCTCCTCGCAGGGTTTGAAGGCGGCAAAATCTTCGTCAATAGGGTTGTATGAATTCCAAATTTCAAGGAACATAACCGTGAAGTTCCAGACCGCGTCGCCCTTAAGCATTACGCCTGTGTCTTTCCAGTGACCAAACCTTATCCTGTGGTTAATATATTCGTCCGCAAGGTTAATTCCGCCCGTGAACGCAGTGTTACCATCGATAACCATAATTTTCCGGTGGTCGCGATTATTCATAACCAGCGAGATTATCGGTATGAACGGATTGAACACCAGGCATTTTATACCCAGTTTTTCAAGATTTTTATAGTAGTTTCCGGGGATTTTCCGAAGACATCCCATATCGTCGTAGATGACGCGAACATCAACGCCCTCTTCAATTTTTTTGCATAGGATGTCTAGAATTGAATCCCACATTTCGCCTCTATCGATTATGAAATACTCAAGAAAAATGAACTTCTTTGCCTTTTTAAGTTCAATTAGCATATCCTCGTACTGGTTTTCCCCCAAAGGATGATAGGTAACGCTTGTTTTTTTCCAGATTGGGAAACGAGCATAGTTTGTCAGATATAATGACAGTCCCGCAACACGCGGAGAGCGCTCCTTAAGTTCTTTCTCGATTTCGGGATCTTGAGCCATCATAATATCATGACTCTGCGTACCTTTTGCCAATCTCATGCGCATATATCTCGCAGGACGCTTTTCGCCCAAGAGAAGATAAAGCAGCCCGCCGAAAAGCGGAAAAATCATAATTACCAGAATCCAGCCCATCCTGTAGGCAGGAACATCGGCTTTATTGATAATATATAGCGCCATGGCAATACTGAGAAGTTTGAATGCATCCGAAATAATGTAGGAGAAACTTACCAGCTTTAAAAACATCAGGACAATCCATGCCGCCTGAACCGCTATGAGAATGAGCGTAACGGACAGTCTGCTTGAAAGAAATTTTATGAGCTTGAATTTCTCCGTACCGGCCACCCCCTGCAACTTATTTCAGTAAACCAACATTGTTTCGACTAAAAAATATGCGCATAAACAAACTGTTTTTCTAATATCAGTTAATGTATTTTTTTCATCCTTATTTGTATGATTATAACACTCCCTATGTAATAAATAAATACGTTTGTCCAAATTTTCGCGCATTGTCCAAAAAGGAGAAAGCCATGAGAACAAGAACTGTTATATCGGCCGTTATTTTAATCGCACTTTGTACGGGCAGATTCTGTTTTCCGAAAGAAGCGAATAAAATTCGCGATTCTATTATTCCCGCGATATCACGTGACGCGGACCTCCGCGAGGATTTCATTGCCATTGGGCAGGCCATATCAGGTAAACGCGACTGTCTGGGAGCGCTTAAAAAAACGCAGGGAAAAAGGATTCGGCAGGCTCAACTTCTTCTCCCGAACCGGCGGAAGATCAGTCGCCTTTGCTGAAAACGGATGCTTCAGATAGCTTTGCGCTATCCGAAATGGTTAGATAAACCCTCACGGGGTATGACGCCTTTGCAGGAATTTCTGCGGAGGAGGTCACCCCATCAGAGGCTCCGGAGACGCAAGTCGAAGACGCCGTCGAAAGTCCGGCAGTTGCTCCTATCGCGCCGGAAACTCTCCCTGTGGAAAGCTCCCCCCGTTTCGGCGCAGAGCGCGAAGGTAGACGCGCTTTTGCAGGAGCAGGCTGCATTTGCAGACTACGCTGTGCCTGCAAATGTAATATGACACGCCCACTCTGCCCTTGCAGTATTCCACAAGCTCGGTAAGCGCTGTAACAAGCGGCTTCGGCTACCGCGAACATCCTCTCGAGAACAAAGTCAAGTTCCATTACGGTACGGATCTGGGCGCTTATGACGGCGACACAATTACGGCTTTTGCGGACGGAACTGTAATCTCCGTTCAGGAATTAGAAGGTTACGGTCTTAATGTCATGATTGACCACGGGAACGGCTTTTCCACCCTGTATGCTCACTCCAGTCAGATATTGGTCGAGCAGGGCGATTCCGTAAAGTGCGGAGACAAAATAGCTCTCGTCGGTCATACGGGCGAGGTTCCAGGTCCCACCTACATTTTGAGCTTATTTATAATGGAAAATATCTGAATCCGGAGTTTTACCTGTAATGAAAACTTCAAAAGCAAAAACGATTGACGCCCCGCTTTTTCAAATAAAACTCGGCGCAGGATTTGTCCTGCTTTTTGCGCTTATCTTCTTTGATGAAAGCGGCTCTCTCTGCGCTTTTCCCCGTGGTGCTTGTACACGAGTTGGGAAACATTCTCATAATGCTTCTTTTCGGTGCGCATCCGACACGGCTAAAAGCTACGCTCTCAGGCTTTGAAATCGACTATTTGGGCATCATCAGTGACAAGCAGGAAATGATAACCGCCCTTGCAGGTCCAACTCTCGGGCTTTTGTTTTCCTTGCTTTGCGCAAATTTCGGACAAGTCTGGGGCAGCGATTATCTGCTGATGTGCGCGGGGCTCGGCTTTGTAATTTATTTCTTCAACTTTCTGCCCGAAAAACCGCTCGACGGCGGAAGGGTTTTGAGTTTTGCACTCTGCGTCCTACTCGGAGAGTACAAATCGCGACCTATTCTTCGCTTTGTCGACTTGCTTACGACAATACTCTTACTGGTTTCGGGATTATATTTTATAGCAAAGGATTTAGGCTTTGCGCTTTTCTTCGCGGGAATCTGGCTTATGATTTTGCAACAGAACATATCTTGTAAATAGTCGCTTCTCGGTATACAATACGATTATAAATATTGTGATGCCGGACATGAGCCGGCACCTTTTTAACGGATGTGACTATGGATAAAAGACTAATACGCATATTGCCAAAAGTGCAGAAACCCGCGCGATACACTGGTGGCGAATACAATCAAATAATAAAAGACAAGGCGGAGCTTGACCTTCGCATGGTGCTTTGTTTTCCCGACACCTATGAGATAGGTATGTCTAATCTCGGCATAAGAATCCTTTACGGCACCATAAACGAGATGGACGGCGTCTGGTGTGAGCGCGCCTTTGCACCTTGGGGCGATATGGAAGACGAAATGCGCAAAGCAAACATTCCGCTTTGGGCTCTTGAGAGCGGCGACCCGCTGACCGACTTCGACGCTATCGGTTTTTCCATCGGCTACGAGATGGCATACACCAATGTTCTCAACATGCTTGACCTCGCTGGAATACCCCTCAAAAGCTCCGAGCGAAAAGGGCTGACGCCTATCGTATTTGCCGGAGGGACAAGCTGCGTAAACCCCGAGCCAATGGCGGATTTTTTTGACTTTCTCTTCATCGGCGAGGGCGAGGAAATGGACAGTGAGCTTTTGCTGCTTTTGCGCAAGTCAAAGCAGGAAGGCTGGTCAAAACGCGAGTTTCTATCCGAAGCCGCGAATATTGAGGGTATTTATATCCCGTCTCTCTACGAACCAACTTATAACGAGAACGGAACTCTTAAGGAAATAAAGGCTCTCGACGGCGCGCCCGAGTTTGTTACGCGACGCATAGTCAAAGATTTTGACAACAGCTATTTCCCGACAAAATCAATCGTTCCCTCAACGGAGATTGTTCATGACCGCGTAACGCTGGAGCTGTTCCGTGGCTGCACAAGGGGTTGCCGTTTTTGTCAGGCAGGCTTTGTTTACCGTCCCGTCCGCTCAAGAGATCCAAAAAGGCTTGTCGAGCTGGGCATTGAATCCTTGGAGAGCACGGGCTATCAGGAGATAACACTTTCCTCCCTCAGCACAAGCGACTACAAGCCTTTGAGCGAGCTTTGCGACGGGCTTCTGGACTTCTGTGTTCCCCGCAGCATCGGGCTTTCCCTACCTTCCCTGCGCGCTGACAACTTTTCGATGGACTTGATGAGCAAGGTTCAGAAAGTACGCAAAAGCGGACTTACCTTTGCTCCCGAAGCGGGAACGCAGAGACTGCGCAACGCCATAAACAAAAATGTCAGCGAGGAGGACCTTCTCACCACCTGCCGCATAGCCTTTGAGGGCGGATGGAACAATGTTAAGCTCTATTTCATGCTAGGTCTTCCGACTGAAACGGACGAAGATGTTTTGGCGATAAACGACCTTGCTATGAAGGTTCTGGCGCTTTTCAAGCCCTATGCTTCGAACAAGGCAAAGGGCGTTCACATCACTGTTTCAACCTCGTGCTTTGTACCCAAGCCCCACACTCCTTTCCAGTGGGAAGCTCAGGTGGAAATGGAAGAATACCGCCGCCGTGTTACACTTTTGCGCGACCATATGCGGGCAAAGGCTATCAGCTACAACTGGCACGACGCGGACACCAGCCTAATTGAGGCTGTTTTGTCCCGCGGTGACAGGCGCGTCGGCGCGCTCATTGAGGAGGTCTGGAAAAACGGCGGCAAGCTCGATTCGTGGACGGAGTATTTTTCCTTCTCCCGCTGGATGGCTGCCTTTGAAACGTGTGGACTTGACCCCAAATTCTACGCCTGCCGCGAGCGAACATTTGACGAAATACTTCCTTGGAGCCGCGTCAACATCGGCGTGAAGCCCGAATTTTTCTGGCACGAGCGCGAAATGTGCTACAAGGCAGAGCTATCTCCCGACTGCCGCAGCAAATGTACCAACTGCGGCGCGCTTTCACTGATGGACGGAGGGCGCTGTGATGGATAATCTTAGACTGAGGTTTTCAAAAACAGGTCGTGCTGTTTATATCTCGCACCTCGACCTTATGCGTACAATGCAGAGGGCCTTTCTCCGTGCGGGAATGCCGCTTAAATACAGCGAGGGGTTCAATCCTCACGCGCAAATTTCCTTTGCACTTCCGATGTCCGTCGGTACCTCAAGCAATTGCGAAATCATGGATTTTCACCTTAACGGCTACATGAGCCTTTCGGAAATTCCCTTCCGTTTGAACAAGGCTCTCCCCGAAGGCATAGTTGCTCTCGAAGCCTACGAGTGGGAAAGCAAGTTTAAAAATATCAAATGGCTCGATATTGACGGCGTTTTTGAATATGATGACCGCTCCCCTGCGGACATGCTTCCCGAACTGATGGATTTCTTTGCGAGGGAAAGCATTGTTATTAAGAAAAAAACAAAGAGTGGCACGAATGACTCCGACATTGCACAAAGTATCAGGAGCATTACCTTTGATGTGGGCGAGAATTGCGTTATACTAAAGGCGATAATTTCCGCACAGGAACCGACGCTTAATCCCGATTTGCTCCCCTCTGCCCTTGAGCAGCTTGCACCTTCGCTCGAGCCGGATTTTGCGACGTTTACGAGAGCACAGATTTACGACTGCGATATGAACATTTTTAGGTAACGGTAAGTAATATTTGCTTTCCAGCGCGTAATTGCGGGTGTTTCAGGTATCCGCAATTACGCAAAAAACTCGCCAATTATCAAGTCAGCAAGCTTTTTCTCTTGACAATTTCGGATTATTTCTCTATACTTTCAATTGTTCGCTTCGGGGTGTGGCGAAGTTTGGTATCGCGCTTGGTTCGGGACCAAGAGGCCTCGAGTTCGAATCTCGACACTCCGACCAAAAACCAGAGCAGTCAATTGACTGCTCTGGTTTCGTTTTATTGGTTTTTAGTATTTATAAGCTGCATATATTCTTCCCATCTGTACTCACGTATCGGCATGGGTTTGTGGTTATCAAAGTATAGCAGCAAACACGGGCTGATATTGTTATATCGCTCAAGCACTTCAAACTCTGTCAAATGCCCCTCGGCAATCAGCTTTTTTGCCTTTGCATGGTAGTTATAGTACATGAGGACCCTTTCTTTAGACTTTGTTGTATTATCCAACTTGCCCAGCGCTCCGTGGTGGTTATGTCCAATTTACAGACGCATGAACCAACTCTCCATCTTCCTTATGTTAACTGCGCTGTTTGGGATACCTATGAATTACACTGATTAGTATAGCACCAGAAGCTAATAACAACCCATATTTAGCAAAATGTTCGTTGGCAATTAATGTTGAGAAATTAAAAAAGGATTGCTGCGATGGAAAAAAGCACAGTAATGATAGTCAGTATCTTTTCATAGACTGTCAGCATTTCACCGTTTTCCTTTTTTGTTAATTTCAACATTCTAAATCGGATAACCACTGCACAAGTTGCAATTATGACAGCACATATTTGCGTAATTATCTGATCAATATTGATTGGTATAATAATTGCACTTTCTTTTGCTTAATATCCCGTTCTCTGAGAGATGCCCTTTATAGCGGAGATTACCCAATCGTAATCTCCGGCGTTAATCACGCTGTCGCAGTAAGGGCACTTTGCCGACTGGTTTATCTCAACAGGTGCGCCGCATGACGGACAATGGATTGTAACGATATCTTCGCTGCCTTCGCCGGCGGCTACTGGTGTCGTCATGCCCTTTGAACGGATAAGCGTCCACTCATAGGTCATGAACTTCTCTGCGGTCTTTGAGCCGCTGACCAATTTTCCGGTTTTGTCGTTCAACGTGTAGTCAACAATTCGGGTATTCACGACGGCAACAATTGCATCGACCACCTCGTCGCTTCTCCATCTGGTCAGATTGGTGTCAAGCACCGCTATACGCTCGACATAGTTTGTGCATTCTGAGCGGATAATTTCGTCGAGCTGAAGTTTAAACTGGCTGTAAAGAGCATCCGTCATAAAAGGACGCATGCTCTCAAATTCCTTAGCCTGCCATGCGTTTTGCATACGGACGTACAGATTTGCGATTTTTTCCTTCATTGCAGCCTCTGAGAAGTTCGGATCCACGTCCCTAATAGTCGAAATGGGCATAAGCTCCGAATAACTCGTTGTCTGTTCACCGGTCACACCGGTCGTGCTTGTCGTTCTTGCGCTTCTCATCCTTCTGATAATGTTGAGAACAATGAACGCTATAATTATAATTGTAATTATTCCGCCCGAGCTTCCGCCTGCGCTACCAAGAGCCAGCAGTCCCCATGCACCCGAACTTCCAAAACTGCCGCCCGAGCTTCCGCCGTAACTTGAGCCTCCCGAAAAATTGCCGGCATCGGCCATTGCAGAAATAGTGAGAATGCTCACGAGCAAAACAGCAATAAAGAGCGTAATGTACAGTGATTTCCTTTTTCTCATGCCCTTCCTCCCTATATTGTATCGAAGAAAACAGTTATTTCTTTGGATTCCATTATACTCGAAATTGAATTCCGTGCAACTATATTTACGAGCTCCGGCGTCAAATTATTACCGAATATCTCAAAATTCACGCAAATTCTCTTATGAGGATATTTACACGAAATTATACTTGCAATATGGATAACTATATAATATACTTATTGGCGAGGTGATTTGTTGTGTTAAAAAATTTTGGCGATATTATTTGCTCTTTCAGAAAAAAGAAAGGGATTTCCCAGCGTGAGTTTGCAACTCTTCTCGGCAAACACGGAGTCAAGGTTACAAATCAGGCCGTTTCAAAATGGGAAAGCGGTGCATCCCTGCCCAATGCAATTCAGTTTCTAATAATCTGTGAAACTCTTGATATTGTCGACATCGGCGGTGCTTTCGGAAGCAAAAGCTACGATTTTCTCCACGGTTTGAACGAGGACGGGAGAAGGCTTGTTCTGGAATACGCCAATATGCTTTGCAACAGCGGGCTTTATGATGATCTCGGCATCTGCGCACCACGAGGAACAAAAATTCGCACACTCCCCGTCTATGACCTTGAAGCCGTAGTCGGAAAGGACAGGCTTTTGGATCTTCCCGATTACACCCCGACACAGGTTGGAAGCGAAGTTCCTTATACCGCAACCTTCGGCGTCATAGTTTCCGGCGACAGTATGGAGCCTGACTATCACAACGGTCAGATTGTCTGGATAGCTCGTCAGGCAAAGCTTGAGCACGGAGATGTCGGTGTATTTACTTACGAAGGCAACACCTATTTCAAGCGTCTGCGTGACCGCGTAGGCGGAATGAGACTTCAGTCTATTGACTCTAATTATCCTGATATAATTGTTGCAATCCCCGAAACCATAATCACTTTAGGTAAGGTTCCCGAATAGTATTATCTCAATAAGATATAGTTTTATATTTATTCTCCTAATAATCTACTTATATAGGAACAATAAAAAGCACCGAACAATTCCCATTCCAAGAATTGTTCGGTGCTTGCTTTTTTATTTAGGTTAATTAAAGTCCAAGGGCGCCGAGATTGAGTCCGCCGGTAAGTCTGGACATGTTCTCGCTTGCGCTCATTTCAGCCTTGCGCAGAGCCTCATTAACTGCCGCAATTATCATATCCTGAAGCATTTCAACGTCTTCGGGATCAACCGCATCAGGCTGAATAACAAGGGATGTAAGTTCCTTTTTGCCGCTGATTACAGCTGTTACAACTCCTCCGCCCGCAGTTGCGGTATACTCGGCTTTTTCAAGCTCATCCTGCATCTTCAGCATGTCCGCCTGCATTTTTTGAGCCTGCTTAATCATATTCATATTCATTCCGCCGCCCATAGGTCCTCCGTGAAATCCGCCCTTTGCCATGATTAGTCCTCCCGTATGTTTGTTGATTGTTTATAAACATTATTCTTTAAACTTGTTATTCAAATTTTACGTTTCCGAACTTTGATAAACCGTCCAACTTTCCAGCATTTGCGTTCTGTATGGACTTGTTCTCCGAGACCTTCACCATTATTGCCCTGCCTGTTGCTTCACTCACGGCAGCCTTGATTAAATTCATTTGCTGCACCTGCTCAAGCTGCCCTTTGACAAACGCGTTGGGAACATCAATGGTGAGTGTGTCTCCCAGAAGTTCGCCCTTTGCCATTTGCTCGTTGCTGACAATGCTATATTGTCCGGCTTGCATAGTCTTCTTGAGAATAGCAAGAATATCGGTCCATTCACCGCCCAAAGTATCGGCCTCAAAGGGGCTCTCTCCGGTGCTGATAACGGAAGCTTTTTTTGGCTCTTCCTCTTCAAAAGCCGCCTTCTCTTCGGCTGCGCTGTCGGTCTCAAAAGGTACATCGTTCTTTATTATTGCATCATGCTTGAATTCAATATTTTCTGATGAGGATACTTTACTGCCATTTACCACTGCAGAATTATCCTTTTTGGATATTACTGATTTCTCTTCAATATCAAAGGGTGGCACATCGTCATCGTGACGACTCGACTCTGCCTCCGTTTTTCTTTGTTCAGGAATCTTGGTTTCCTGCTTTACCGGCGTCACAATTCCGCCGGCTATTTCCAATTCAAGCTTTGCTATGCGCTTTTTTAAGGTGTCGATACTGTCGCCCAGTTGCGGCTCGCACACCCCAATTATACAAAGCTCGGCTGTCGTTTTTGGGTCTCTTCCGTCGCGTAGCGAACCGATATGTGCCTGAATTGAGTCGATATCGCAAATTAACTCTTCAGGTGTCATTCGCTTTGCAAAGCCAGCAAGCGTTGCCTTGTCAAAACCACCTGACAAAAGCTCAGTTCCGCCCGAAGGCGCCACCTTTGTCATAAGTATATCACGTAAAAGCGAGTTAAGCTCCACGAGCATGGTTGCGGGAGCTTTTCCATCGCGCCATAAGCTGCCGAAGATAGAAAGTGCCTTTCCGGTATCCCCTTTGGAGACTGCGTCGAGAAGTTCCGCAATGCGGAGATTCCCAGCAAGTCCCATAGCCGAAAGCACACTTTCAGTCGTTATGTTATCGTTTCCTGAGCATTGGTCAAGAAGAGAAAGCCCGTCGCGAAGCGAACCGTCGGCAAGTCTTGCAAGCAAGTCAGCGGCGTTTTGTTCAATTCGCATGTTTTCCTTTTCGGCAACATAGCTTATGCGCCTTGCAAGCGAATCAGGCTCGATGCGCTTGAAGCTGTGACGCTGGCAGCGGGATAAAATTGTCGCCGGTACTTTATGAAGCTCTGTCGTTGCGAGTATGAACATCAGGTGCTCGGGCGGTTCTTCAAGGATTTTCAGAAGTGCGTTAAAGGCCGAGGACGAGAGCATATGCACCTCGTCGATAATATACACGCGTTTTTTGACAACCGCGGGGGAATAAATTGCCTCGTCACGCAGGGCGCGGACATTATCCACACCGTTGTTGGAGGCTGCGTCCAACTCGACGACATCCATAATTGAGCCGTCGTCAATACCCAAGCAACTGTTGCATTTGTTGCAGGGGTTACCGTTTTCAGAATGCTCGCAGTTGACCGCTTTCGCAAGGATTTTCGCGCACGAGGTTTTGCCCGTTCCTCTGGTCCCGATGAAAAGATAGGCATGACTCAGTCTGCCGCTTATTATCTGGTTTTTCAGCGTATCAGTAACGTGTTCCTGACCCACAACATCATCAAAGGTGCGGGGACGCCATTTCCTGTATAAAGCCTGATACATAAAATTTAGTCTCTCCTTCCCTTTGTGCATTATATTACCGAAACATTGTTTGTAATTTGTGCCACAACCATTAAACCATAGAAATATGGCCCGTGACAAGACTGCACACCCACCTTTGAGTAAATTGATACGTCCGTTACCTGAGCAGTTAGCTCGAACCCGGCTACCTCGCGGCACACAGAGCTACCCGCTTAATGCTGCTCGGTTCCCCGCCTGACATGGTTCACAGGCTTCCGTTGCGCAAGACCAGGTCTTCAACACCACTTGCTGAGGTCAGACGACACATCAAATATCCTGGGGTGGGAATTCATCCCTGCTGTAGCGGTTTGCAGGTAACAGGGCACCGCTGGCTCCCCGACTAGTGCAGCCTTGTCACAGGCCACGTTTTGTTATTTTACTACAAAGCCCGGTAAATATCAATATCGCAGGCAAATATATTTTGACAAACATGAAAACTGTGCTATAATATGCGCGTGGTTGGTGCTGTCAAAACCTCATCAATTTTATGGAAATCAGCACTCTGCTCGGGCTCGTAGCTTAGCTGGTAAAGCGCCGCGTTCGCAACGCGGAGACCGAGAGTTCGAATCTCTTCGGGTCCACCAAATTTTGCATTATCACCAATATAAACGCCACTCAGCTCTGACTATTCAGCTCTGAGTGGCGTTTTTATAATCATTATAAGGCTGATATTCAACTTTGTTCCCCTTTTAAACAGCAGAAATAACTATAATCTACCCTTCCGATGATAAACATATGCTTTCTCGGAAAAAGTGTACTGGAAAACCTGCACATAGTGATGTATGATGTACATATAGTCAGCTTATTAATGATGAAGGTGGCTGTAATGGTATTGAAATCCAAAAAAGATTTACGCTGATTGAACTTGTCGTGGTCATAGCCGTCCTGAGCATTCTGACCGTCGTAGCTGTTCCTGCTTATATCGGTTATATCGAAAAGGGAAAAGCCGCCGCTGACAAATATTCGCTGGGTGAACTTAATGAGGCAACCCGCGTTTACTATGCCGGAGACCCGTCTCCAAACTCCTTTGAAACTGGCGGCTTGACTGACGACATCCTTTTGCAATTACTAATTGATGCCAAGTTGCTAACCGAGAAGCCTGAGCCTCAGCTACGGAGAGGATTAGAGATTCCAGATTAAGCTTGGCGAGAGTCAGCGCATCCATGTGGGACCGTATAATGCGTAACTTCTCAGCCTGTTCCGGGCATATAACGCCATCTACCAACATTTGAATTTCTTCTACGGAAGCCTTGTGGTTCTTGGTTAGAAACGGAGTTACATCAAAGGGGTACTCTCAAGTAGCCGTGTTGTAATTGCGGAAGCGGCTTTTCCGAAAACATCGGTGAACACGTCATCCAGTTTGATGTTCGAAACAGTCAGGCAGTTTTGTGCACGGTTTTTTTCTCCGGTGATGTAATTGGTCAGCTTGAAGCGATAACGCACCAAGTCCCTAAGCTGCCGAATATCTGCCGGAGGAATAAAGTTTCCGGAAACCAAGTCGTGCTTGAAAATGTCAGCAATCCATTGAGCATCCTTTTTGTCGGTTTTCTTACCGCGAATAGCCTTGACGTACTTTGGATGAGCAAGGACTATTTTACAGGTTGCTCAAGGATGTTGTAAATGGGAATCCAGTACTTTCCCGTTGACTCCATACAAACATCCCGACAGTCGTTCTGCAAAAGCCACTGTGACAGCTCCCGCAACCCTTTTGTGAAGGTTGAGAAGCGATGG
>Ga0209125_1000785_pt1 | contig 36192 bp, 23 predicted proteins | sample BarGraIncub1131A_FD_184503 | JGI IMG/M metagenome (GOLD analysis project Ga0209125, IMG submission 184503) | Arctic peat soil microbial communities from Barrow, Alaska - Barrow Graham LP Incubations 11-31A (SPAdes) (version 2) | ecosystem: Environmental > Terrestrial > Soil > Wetlands > Peat... | reverse complement strand
TATCGAGAACAATAGCAGGGCGAAAATCTTCTGCCATGGAATGTACTTCAATATTGATCATCTCAACATTAAATAGTTATTTCTTCGCTTATAGAAATAATTAATTATAATAAAGCAAGATTAATTTAAAAATAAAAGCAGTAAAAAACTTCCATTTCAAATATAAAATCGCGAATTAGTCTATTGTTTTAGCCAATACATTCAGAATATACATCCTGAGAACAAACTGAAATTTTTAGATGTAGAAATCACATGAAAATATGTATACTGGGATTATAGAAAATTAATAAAAATTGAGATATATTTACAACTCTAAAATACAATACATTTTCTAAAAAGAAACGGATTCCCTTTTCCCTTAAATTGTTAATTAAAATGCTTAAAAGTAGACCTCAGGATGAGTTAATTCAAAAGCAGCTAAATGCTGGTGAGGTTGTTGCGCTTGAGTATCTGTTTCATCACTATTATGATGATCTTTGTCGGTACACCATGGTATTTACCAAAGATATTGCAATAGCTGAGAATATCGTACAGGATTTATTTGTCTATATATGGGAACATCGCGAAACTATAGAAATCCATATTTCATTTGAATCTTATTTATTTCAAGCATCCCGATATAAAGCGCTGAATTATAAAAGAGATAATTCCAATAAGATCGATAAATTGACAATATTGAAAGAAAAGTATAATGGTAAAGTTTCGGTAAGTGCAGATGAAGCTTTTGAATTCAAAGAATTAAATCAAATTGTAAGCGAAGCTATTGATTTACTTCCCAATCGTTGTCAACAGATCTTTCGGTTAAGTCGCACTGATGAACTGAGTTACCGTGAAATAGCTGAATTAATGAATATATCTATCAGTACAATTGATAATCAGGTTCATACTGCAATAAAGAAGATCAAAACACATGTAAAACGGTATTATCCTGAAATGTATCTTTCTCTTTTGATATTTCTAAATTAATTACATAATTAACTAATCAAATCAACATTTATATGAAAAAATACAATTTTATAATGGTTCCTGTTTTCTGGTTTCTGATCCTGCTTTCAATTTCAGTTTCCGCACAAACCGGCAGGACGTATAACATCAAAAATTATGGTGCTATTGGTGATGGGAAAACACTTGAGTCCCCTGCTATCAATAAAGCTATAGAAGCCGCTTCTGCTAACGGTGGTGGTACTATTTTAATTCCGGCAGGAAACTACCTGAGTCTTTCAATACGCTTAAAAAGCAATATCTGTCTAAATTTCGAACAGGGAGCTACACTTATAGCTGCTGCTCCGTCTAAGTCTTTAGGTTGGTACGATGAACCTGAACCAAATGTTTGGGGTGACTCTCTGGCCTATCAGGATTTTGGCCACAGTCACTGGCACAATAGTCTGATATGGGGTGAAAATCTTGAAAACGTATCTATTACAGGGTTTGGTCTTATAAATGGTACAAACATCTTAAGGGGTGGCGGAGACAGACGAACCAAAATGACAGCTGCCGACAGTGCCAGATACAAGAAAATGATGGCCACAGACAGCACCAGAGCTAAGATGGCAACTTTGAGCATGGTTGGGCAGGCTAACAAAACCATCGCATTGAAAAATTGCCGCAATGTAACAATACGTGATATCTCTATTCTGATGGGTGGGCATTTTGCTTATTTGCTAACCGCAGTGGACAATCTGACACTTGACAACCTTAAAATAGACACCAATCGCGATGGCATTGATATCGACTGTTGCAACAATGTACGTGTTACGAACTGTTCCATCAATGCTCCCTGGGACGATGGATTGTGTTTGAAAGCCTCTTATGCCCTTGGTTATGCGCGACCCTGCCAAAACATTACAATTAACAATTGTTACCTCAGTGGATTTGACAGGGGAACGATGCTTAATGGTACTTATCTGAAAAAAACCGACCAATTAAATGTGCCAGACAGGGGTAGTGTTTGTGGAAGGATCAAGCTTGGGACAGAATCAAATGGTGATTTTAAAAATATCACCATTTCTAATTGTGTTTTTGAAAATTCAAGAGGTATAGCACTTGAATCTGTGGATGGTAGCAATCTGGAAGATATCACGATCACAAATATCACAATGCGTGATGTGAACAGTTCTCCGATCTTTATGCGGCTTGGAAGCAGAATGCGTGGCCCAAAAGAAGTTCAAATAGGACACATTCGGCGTATAAACATCAGTAACATTGTCGTTTATAATGCCGATTCGAGTTATTGTTCACTTATCGCGGGTATCCCCGGACACGAAATTGAAGATATTAAGCTCAATAACATCAGTATTTGGTATCATGGTGGAGGGACCAAGGAACAAGCGAATATCGTAGTACCCGAAAACGAAACAAAGTACCCGGATCCTCAAATGTTTGGTGTTCTTCCTGCCTATGGTTTTTTTGTCCGGCACGCTAAAAATGTTGAAATGAGCAATGTCGAAGTACATATACTATCAGATGACGTTCGTCCTGCTATTGTTCTTGACGATGTAAGAGGTGTAAACTTCATCAATCTCAAAGCACAACATGCTCCGAATATCCCGATTTTTTTGTTGAAAAATGTTGAGAATTTCAGCACACGGTTATGTCTTGATATCCCTGATAATAATATTAAACGGGCAGAGATAAAGAAGCTGTAATAAAACTTTAAAAATATTTGTGATGAAAATTATCCTGATGTTTCGCTATACTTTAGTATTCATGATTGTTTTGGCAGCAGTCTCATGTACCATGAAAAGCAATAACAAAATTCCTCATTTACAAAAACAGGGCACTGCCACTCAGCTTATTGTAAATAACAAGCCATTTCTGATATTGGGAGGAGAGGTGGCAAATACTGCTTCATCGAGTCTGGATTACATGAACAAGGTATGGCCTAATCTTAATAAATTGAATTTTAACACCGTGCTCATAGGTGTTGCATGGGCTTGGGTAGAGCCTGAAGAAGGCAAGTTCGACTTTTCATTAGTTGATGGGTTACTCGAAGGTGCCAGGTCACATAATCTGAAAGTTGTATTTATTTGGTTTGGAAGTTGGAAAAACGGTATTTCAAGTTTTGTTCCTACTTGGGTCAAAGCTAATCAGGACCGGTTTCCTCGAGTTCAGGTCAGGAGTGGTAAGTCTATAGAAGTTCTCTCTACTTTAAGCGAAACTAACAGGGATTCTGATACCCACGCTTATACAGCCTTCATGCGCCACATCCGTGAAGTGGATTCGAAAAAAAACACTGTGTTAATGATTCAGCTTGAGAATGAAGTAGGGGTATTGGGTGATTCACGTGACCATAGCAAACCAGCCAATGACGCATTTGCTAAGTCTGTGCCTAAAGAACTAATGGATTATCTCATAAAAAACAAGACCACATTATTGCCTGAAATACATAAAGTTTGGGAAACTACAGGCTTTAAGACAGCGGGTAGTTGGGAAGAAGTCTTTGGGTCTTCGCCTGCAACCGATGAGATTTTCATGGCATGGAACTATGCAAAATATATGGACAAGATTGCAGCTGCCGGTAAAGCAGAATATCCTATCCCGGTGTTTACGAATTCATGGATTGTTCAACCCACAGACAAAGTCCCCGGTGACTATCCAAGTGGAGGCCCGGAACCTCTCACTCTTGAGATATGGAGAGCTGGCGCCACACATATTGATATTAACGCCCCTGACATTTATTTGCCTAATTTTGATGAGTGGGTTGCCTTATTCAACCGCAATGGTAATCCCCTTTTCGTGCCTGAATCACGAGGCGATTTAGGTGGGGCAGCTAATGCTTACTATGCTATAGGACAACATGCAGCAATTGGCTATTCTCCATTCGGGGTAGACAATACCGCCCGTTTACTGGCTTTGCGCCCTGGCCCAGAAGTCAAAGCTCCGGAGGAACTCGAAAACCTGCCTCTGGCAAAAGCTTACGCAACGTTACAACAATTATCTTCCCTTATCCTCGAACATCAAGGTAAAGGTACCATTGCCGGTGCCTGGCTAAATTCTAATAAACAAACACAGGAAATCCAATTGGGTAATTACAAACTTAGTGTTGAACTATGGCGCGACCGACGTAATCCGGAAAGTATTGCTGAACTGGGTTACGGTATATTTATTGCCGTTGGACCAGATGAATATGTGATTTCAGGTTATGACATCAAGGTTACATTTACTCCAACGACCCCTGGACCACCTATTGCCGGACTAGCTTCTGTTGAAACAGGTAAATTTGAAAAAGGCCAATGGATTCCGGACCGAAAGCTAAGTGGCGATGACATCTTGTTGCGATACGATCTGGGTGCTGCTGCCGATGTTAATCAGTCGGGCAGTGGTTTACAGTTTAGGGGCTTCACTCATACTATTCAACGGGTTAAATTGTACAGATATAAATGATGAACCTGCTCTAAAAAAAGTCAGTCGGCTGTAATTCACATGCAAGCGGGTATGACTTGAACTGCTACCTGAATTAGTGGTCCTAATCTAGGTAACATTAAACTGAAATTATAAAAGAATTAAATATTATTTTAAAAGGTTAACATTTTGGATTATGAATAAACATATCTTTCTGATTTTACGCCTGATGACCATTATATTGATAGTGTTCTCTTTAGGTCTGTCAACAAATGCATCGAATAAACCTGGTAAGCGATACATCATTTCAGAGTATGGCGCTGTTGGTGATGGTGCAACTATAAACACATCAGCAATTCAAACTGCTATTGACAAATGTTCACTTTCAGGTGGAGGTGTTTTGGTGGTTCCCAAAGGAACCTTTTTAACCGGGGCTATCTTTTTGAAAAAAGGTGTTAATCTCCTGGTTGAAAAAGAGGGAGTCCTAAAAGGATCTACCCGGCAATCAGATTATCCACAAATCCAGACCCGTTGGGAAGGAATAGAACGCATCTGGACCTCAGCACTTGTAAATGCGGAAGGAGTGAACAACATCGAAATTAATGGAGAAGGTACAATTGATGGTTCAGGTACAGAATGGCCAAAGATGATTCGTCAGAACCCTCAGCAACTTACCCAGGCAACCCGTGATAGTTTAAGCAAAATCCCCCGTCTCGGTCGCCCAAGACTCATTTGTCTTAACAACTGCACAAAGGTTCATATTGCCAATGTAAATCTCCTGAATCAGGCCGTTTGGTGCATTCATATCCTTTATTGCAAAGATGTGAAGATTGAAAATGTTAACATCAAAGCAGATCACACCATTCCGAGTTCGGATGGCATGGATATCGACTCGAGCAATGGTGTGCTTATCACAGGCTGTTCCATCGATGTGAATGATGATTGTATCTCCATTAAATCAGGAAAAGATGCAGATGGTGTTCGTGTAAACAGACCGAGCGAGAATATCATCGTTGAAAAATGTCATTTTGGTTATGGTCATGGCGGCGTAGCGATGGGCAGTGAAACTTCAGGAGGAATCCGCAATGTTGAGATAAGAAATTGTACTGTAGATGCAGGTAACTGGGCGCCAATTAGATTTAAAACCCAACCCGGAAGAACCAATGTTGTTGAGAATATTACCTTTCGCAACATTGAAATGAAAGATGCAAGAATGGCTTTTGAATTCAACATGGAGTGGCGTATGGTTCCGCCTATAGCCCCGCCTTCAAAAGTATTGCCTGTATTCCGCAATATCCACCTTATTAATATCACCGGAACAGCAGTCAGTGTAGGTAATATGCATGGACTCAAAGATAGCCCGATAAAAAATGTTACTTTTAAAGATTGTAAAATATCAGCTCAAAAAGGTTTTAAAGTCGACAATATTGAAAATATTGATTTCAAAGGTCTTACACTTGATGTGAAAGAGGGTCCTGCAATCATTCGAGACAATAATTAAAAGTAAAAATCATTTAGCATTATAACCCAAAACTATCGATTCATGAACAAAAAAATCATTTTCACATTCTAGTCTGTATTTTGCAACATTTATGTTTTTGTTTTTTTGTTGATATCAACTTTGGATTAAAAATTACATTACAAATTAAATGGATTGCTATGAAGAAAAATTTGTTCATATCTCTATTAATTATGAGTACATTTTTTGTACTTAACAGAGAAGAAAGCAAGGCCTCTGTATTAACTATCAAACCGACCGCTTATCACCCCCCTGCTTCGCCACGTGCGACCTACAACTTCAATTCAGGTTGGAATTTTGCCTTTGGTGATACAACCGGAGCAGATAAACCTGAGTTTAATGACAAGGCATGGGCCAGTGTCAGCCTTCCACATACATGGAACGAAACCGATTCGTATCGCGCATACATCAGTCATGGTGGTGGCGACCAGAGCGAAAAGTTTGGTATCGGATGGTACCGTAAACACTTCAAGTTGCCTGCTGGAACTGATGGACAGAAGGTTTTTCTTCAATTTGATGGAATGAGACAAGCCGCACGATTCTTCCTTAACGGAAAACCAATCGGGTTGTATGAAAATGGAGTAACAGCAGTTGGCTTTGACATCACAAAGTTCGTTAAATATGGCGGACAGGACAACATTTTAGCGGTAAAAGTGGACAATAGTCCGGGTTATAAAGAAGATTCTACTGGTATTGCATTCATGTGGAATTCAAAAGATTTCAATCCAAACTTTGGTGGTCTCAATAGGAATGCCACTTTGATTTTGGCGGGTAAGGTTTATCAGACGCTGCCTCTATATCAAAATCTTAAGACAACCGGCATCTATGTTTATCCTGAAGCTATTGACCTGAAGAAAAAAACAACTGGTGTAAAAGTGGAGGCAGAAGTAGCCAACGAGACAAAAGACCATGCATCTATCACTCTTTCAGCTGTAGTAGTTGATGCAGACGGTGTTGTTCGTGCTAAACTGGATGGTAACACCTCTGACCTGGTTGCAGGACAGTCTAAAATATTCACTGCCTCAGGCACGCTCAAGGATGCCCGTTTCTGGGATATAAAGGATCCTTATTTGTATAAAGTATATTCGATCCTAAGCATTAATGGCAAAGTCGTTGATGTTTGTGAAATACAGACCGGCTTTCGCAAGGCCGAGTTCAAGGGTGGCGTAGGCACGGGTGGTGTATGGCTAAACGGACGGTTTGTCTGGCTTACGGGCTACGCACAACGTTCGGCTAATGACTGGGCAGGACTGGGTGGCGCTTATCCTGACTGGATGCACGATTTCACTCTTTCGATGTTGCGTGAAAGCAATGGCAACTATATGCGCTGGATGCATGTTGCACCACAAAAGGTAGATGTTGAGGCATGTGACAGACTTGGAATCGTTCAGGTTTGCCCGGCAGGTGACAAGGAACGATTGGTTACCGGTAGACAATGGGATCAACGTGCCGAGGTCATGCATGCTACCATGATTTTATACCGCAACAATCCCAGTATATTTTTCTGGGAAGCTGGTAATACCATCGTGACACCAGAACAGATGATTCAGATGGTAGCCATGCGCAAAGAGGTTGATCCTCATGGCGGACGTGTAATGGGAACCCGTGATAACGATTTGGCTGATGCAAACAAAGCGCTTACTCCAATGTCAGAGTATTATGGTGTCATGATCGGCCAGGCTCCACAAACAGATAAGATTTCGGGTGATGATATCTTCCGTGGCTATAGCATTTCCAGACGAGATAAAGCACCTTTGATCGAGACAGAAGATTTCCGGGATGAAGCCGGACGCAATGTTTGGGATGATTACTCTCCACCACATTTCGGTTTCAAACCAAAAGCAGGTAGTATTGGAGGTCGTCCGGTTGATACTTATCATTGGAATTCAGAGACATTCAGTCTTGCCGCTTCAACACGCTATTCCAGTTATGTACGCAACCGTATTGATAACACCGATCCCGCCCATTCAAAATGGTCTGCATATTGCTCCATCTATTTTACAGATGAAGATGCAGACGGACGTCAGCAAGGCAGCTATGTTCTTCGCGTAAGTGGTAAAGTGGATGGAGTACGCCTACCAAAATCACTCTTTTACGTTTCACGAGTAATGCAGAATGAACAACCCGACATACATATCATAGGACATTGGAACTATCCGGCTGATACAAAGAAGACAATGTATGTAGCAGCAACTCATTGCGACAAAGTTGAATTATTTCTCAATGGAAAATCCTTTGGTGTACAGACTAAGCCAACCATGTATGTGGACACTTTCAATGGTAGGACACCGGGCTCCGAACTTTTGGAAGGTGAAGGCACAGGCTATGTGTATGCTTTTGCCAATGTCTTATTCGCTCCCGGCACGCTCAAGGCCATTGCTACCAAAGGTGGAAAGGTAGTAGCACAACAGGAAATCCAGACCGCAGGTGAACCTAAGGCAATAAAACTCACTTTACATACCGGTCAAAAAGGACTACAGGCAGATGGAAGTGATGTGGCTCTGATCGACTTCGAAGTTGTGGATGCACAAGGTCGACGTTGTCCAACCGATGAGGCAAGGGTTGATTTTTCTGTCACTGGACCAGTTATCTGGCGTGGTGGTTTTAATGCAGCTAAACTCAATTCAACGAACAACCTCTATCTTGATACTGAATGTGGCATTAATCGTGTGGCTATCCGATCTACACTGACTCCGGGAACAATAACTGTCACCGCCAAACGTGAAGGTTTAACCAGTGCCACTTTGAAAATCGATGCAAAACCTGTAGAGATCAACAATGGTCTGTCAACTGCTATGCCACAGAGGCTGTAAATTTTGTAATATGCCTCACAGAAAACCTTTTCAATTCAAACATGACAAGTTAATTTTTGTAAACATATGAACGAAAAACACACTTTTATGAAACTTTCCTCTTATGCTGTCTCACTCAATCTCTTTATCCTGTTACTGATGCCTTCCATTATAAAGGCACAAAGTTCGTGGCGACAGGTTACATTTCCAACTGTCCGTGAAGCAGCAGCCTCCTTCGCCAAGCCTCTTTGAGAGGCTCATGAAAAAACCTGTAAATCATTAGATTTACAGGTTTTTTTTATGCAATTAAGGATGTGATAATATCGAAAATATTATTTCTTCCAGAGTTTTGACATTTCTTCCAGAGATTTGCCTTTGGTTTCGGGAACAAACTTCCACATAAAAAAGGCAGCAAGTAATCCCATTGCACCATAGATCCAGTAAGCGAATCCATGATGAAAAGCGCTATTCAATGCTGAACTCTTGTCCATTATAGGGAAAGTCCATGAGACCAAAAGGTTTGCAATCCACTGTGCTGCAACTGCAATCGACATGACCCAACGGATTTTGTTTGGGAAGATCTCTGAAAGCAATACCCAAACAACAGGTCCCCAAGACATGGCAAAGAAAGCGATATAAGCCAGCATGCAAAGCAATGAAGTGATACCGACATTCTGAACATAAAAGGTAGTACCCAGACTTATCATGGCAATTGCCATTCCAAGAGCGCCAATGATCATTAAAGGCTTACGGCCAAATTTATCAACCGTGTAGATAGCAAGAACTGTAAATGCAAGGTTAATGATACCAACAAGAATGGTCTGCATGAGGGCTGTATCAGTCCCGCTACCCATGTTCTTGAATATCTCAGGAGCATAATACAAAACGACATTGATTCCGACAAACTGTTGGAATACAGAAAGCAGGATTCCAATCACGATGATGAGTCCTCCATAAGAGAACATACTGCCTTTTTCTTCAACAACCGATATCGCGATCTCTTTCATTTCTGAAGCTGCATGTTCGGCTCCACCAATACGCGAAAGAATTCCAAGCGCCTCTGCATTCCTGTTTTTCAATGCAAGCCAACGTGGGCTTTCAGGGACAAAAAAGAGCAGAATTAAAAACAACAAAGCAGGAATCACTCCCGAGAGAAACATAAATCTCCATCCGGTACTGATATTCCATGCAGTATCTCCTTGTCTTGCAATGAAATAATTGACAAAATAGATGATCAACATTCCAAAGATGATTGCAAACTGGTTCCACGAAACGAGGCTACCACGACTATGTGCAGGCGCTATTTCAGCAATATACATGGGCGACATCATTGAAGCCAGACCAACACCTATTCCACCAACAATCCTGAAAAAGATAAATGAATACAAATCAGGCATACTTGTGATATTGAAGGTTTCGGGGTAAGCCGATCCTACTGCTGCGATCGTAAACAAAAGGGCTGAAAGGATTAATCCTCTTTTACGTCCAAACTTCTGACTCACGATACCGGCAATAATTCCGCCAATTATGCAACCAATTAAGGCGCTTGAAATCATAAATCCAAGCAATGAATTGGCTTCCAGTTCTGACAGATGAAGCGGTGCGATAAAGAAGGAATTCAATGATCCTACGGCACCTGAAATAACTGCTGTGTCGTAACCAAACAACAATCCACCCAGTGTTGCCACAAGTGTAATTGCCATTACATAGCGCTTGTTGGGTTTGTAGATTAATTCTGCATTTGTTTTTGCCATAGTGGTGACTGTTAAATATAAAGGTTAATCAATTGTTCGTAGAGTTCCTGTTTACCACTTGTAGTTGCAGGTTCGCCCTGTGCAATGGCATGCGTCCTGAGATCTTCAAGTTTTAGGTTACCTTGCTCAAATGTAGCACCTTTTCCTGAATCAAAAGAAGCATAACGTGATTTCCTTAAAGAAAGATAATCACTGTTTGTGAGGATCTCGTTTGAAATCATCAATGACCTTGCGAAGACATCCATGGATGAAATATGTGCAATAAAGAGATCTTCCATATCGGTACTGTTCCTTCTGATCTTGGCGTCGAAGTTAATACCACCTGTCTTGAATCCACCGGCTTGTTGAATCACCAACATTGCCTCGACGGTCTCAAAAATGTTAACCGGGAACTGATCAGTATCCCAACCATTCTGCATGTCGCCACGGTTTGCATCTATGCTGCCCAGTAAGCCTGCATCAGCAGCACACTGCAATTCATGTTGAAATGTGTGTCCGGCCAACGTTGCATGATTGACTTCGATATTGAGTTTAAAGTCTTTATCTAGTCCAAAATGTCTGAGGAATCCAATAACAGTTTCTGTATCGAAATCATACTGATGTTTTGTTGGTTCCATTGGTTTTGGCTCGATCAGGAAGGTTCCCATAAAGCCCTGTGCACGTCCATAATCACGTGCCATAGTCAGAAAACGTGCAAGATGTTCTTTTTCACGCTTCATATCGGTGTTGAGTAACGAAAGATAACCTTCGCGACCACCCCAGAATACATAATTTTCTCCACCTAATGCAATCGTTGCATCAATGGCATTTTTTACCTGTGTACCTGCATAAGCGAGAACATTGAAATCAGGATTGGTCGAAGCACCATTCATATAACGTGGATTCGAGAATACATTTGCAGTACCCCAAAGTAATTTGATGCCTGATTCTTTCTGTTTGCCCTTAGCATAGTCAACCATGGCTTGCAGTCTGTGTTCTGTTTCTGCAATAGTTGCACCTTCATCAACGAGATCCATATCGTGGAAACAATAATAAGAGACACCCAGTTTTGAAATAAATTCAAAAGCAAAATCCATTTTCATTTTGGCTTTTGCAATGGCATCGCTTTCTTTGTCCCATGGGAAAAGACGTGTTCCACCACCAAATGGATCTCCACCTGTTCCACAGAAGGAGTGCCAGTAGGCAACAGCAAATCTGAAATATTCTTTCATCAATTTTCCATTGACAACCTGATTTTCATTGTACCATTTAAAAGCAAGTGGGTTCTTTGATTCTCTTCCTTCAAATTGTATTTTTCCAATCCCCTGGAAAAATGATTTTTCATTGTTTTGTAAGCTCATTTTCTTTTAATTTTTAAAGGTTATATTTTGATAAATGTTTGAATAGTTTGATTCATTCAAAATTATGTCACCCCTTCGGGGTTTGTAATAAGTTTGTTTGGTTTTGCTATAATCATGTCATGCTTTCGGCATTTTTTAAACTCTTTTTTCAATCCCGAAGGGATGGAATGATTATAGAAAAATTACAATCATAAAAAGAACCCTGAAAGGGTGAAATATTTATTCCAGGTTTTTGGATAAGATGTTCTCCCATTTATCATAGGATTTTTGGAGTTGTGCTACGTTCTTTTCATTGGGTTCTATGGTCTCCAGAACTTTCAGATCAACAAATGCATCTTCGAAGGAGGAATAGAATCCTGCCCCTACAGCCGCACCTCTGGCAGCACCCAAGGCACCATCCGTATCATATAATTCAATCTGAACACCTGTAATTGTTGACAGCGTCTCTCTGAAAATCGGACTCAGGAACAGGTTGGCATTTCCTGCCCGGATTAACTTAAGATCTATCCCCGTTTCCTTCATGATATTCATTCCATATTTAAAGGCAAATGCAATTCCTTCCTGGGCTGCCCTTAACAGGTGGGCCTTTGTGTTTCTGTTGAAATTCATACCTGAAATAATGCAACCGGGTTCTTTGTTTCCGAGCATGCGTTCGGCTCCATTGCCAAATGGAAGAATGGTGACGCCATTAGAACCCGGAGCTACTGTTGAGGCTAATTGATTAATCTCCTCATAAGATAAGTCTCCTGCAACCTGATGACGCATCCACGAGTTGAGAATCCCTGTTCCATTGATGCAAAGTAAAACGCCAAGGCGTTGCTCCTCTTCAGTATGATTGACATGCACAAATGTGTTTACCCTTGATTGCGGATCATATTTTACCTGATCACTAACACCATAAACTACACCTGAAGTACCGGCTGTTGCAGCCACTTCGCCAGGATTTAAAACATTGAGTGAGAATGCATTGTTGGGTTGATCACCTGCGCGGTATGTGATTGGGGTTCCTGCCTTTAAACCTAAATGATGGGCAACTTCGTTGAGTAATTCACCCTGGAACCCAAACTGAGGCACAAGGTCACTAAAAATGCTTGGGCTAAAACCGAAATGTTCCAGTAAGAATTTAGAAGGCGCATGTTTCAGATAATCCCAAAACATCCCTTCAGATAATCCTGTTACGGTAGTTGTCGCTTTACCGTTAAGCATCAAAGCAATAAAATCACCCGGAAGCATAATCTTCCTGATCTGTTTGTAGATTTCAGGTTCATACATCTTCACCCATGCAAGCTTGGAGGCAGTAAAGTTACCGGGAGCATTCAAAAGATGGCTCAGACATTTTTCTTTGCCAATAATCAAAGTCGCTTCGTTTCCCAATGCCACTGCTCGGCTATCACACCAGATAATTGATTTACGTAAGAGTTTTAGATCATCATCAACACAAACCAATCCATGCATCTGGTAGGTAATTCCGATTGCATTAATGTCTTCAGGTTTAAGATTAGCCTGTTTCATCGCCATTGGAATTGCAAGACTCACATAATTCCACCATACCAATGGATCTTGTTCAGCCCATCCCGTATGAGGAGCATCTATTTTCAATTCTGTCTCCGGCAAAGTCACAGATGCAACTCTTTTTCCTGTTTCAATATCAAGGATGGCTACCTTGATAGATGAACTTCCAATATCGATTCCGAGTGTCTTCATTAGTCTGAAATTCGAATAAAATTAAGGTTGTATTTCATTTTCTGTTTAATATCTTTCTCATACATCAGTTTGTCAAATTTATAGAGACGGGCCGGTTTATGTGCAACTCCCTTTTCCTTTTCCTCCAATGGTTTTATGCATGGGAAGTTGAGGACCTTCTTTCTGAAATTCCGGTTGTCGATTTCTATTCCGAGAATGGCTTCATAGAGGTTTTGAAGTTGACGGATGGTAAAACGTTTAGGCAATAACTCAAATGCAATGGGCTCATTCAGCAACTGTTGGCTCAATACTTCGAGCGCTTTGAGCAGAATTGATTTATGATCAAATGCCAGGTGTTTGATGTTCAGGACGCTGTGCCAACGGGCTATCCCTTCAATGGTGCGTTGCAACACGCTCTTATTGATCTTTACGAGAGCAAAGTAGGCAACCGTAACGATTCTATGAACCTTGACCCCATAGGTGTTTTCTACCCAGTTTATATCTTCGGATTTGCTGATCCGGTCGGGATCAGAAAAAACATAAAGCTGTCTTAGAAAGATGTCATTCAGACCTGTCATTTCACTCAATGTTCTTTGAGCGGCATGAGATAAATCTTCCTTCTCCTGAATCAGACTTCCCGGAAGTTTTCTTTCGGGATTAACTAATGAAGAACAAGCGGATTGTGCATCTTTAATGAAATCTACCAATAGTACTTTCAATTCGGTGTCATCGAATCCAAATACGACACAATCTACTGAAATAGAAGGATTAATTGATGACTCCATATTTGTAAATTTGAAGTTCGAAATGTAGTACACAATTTATCATTAAACAAGCATAACGTATAAGTTACGCTTACTATTACAGGTTGATGTATTTACAGTGAAGATATCTTTTCTATGTGTCGGATAATCAATTCAGAAACCAACCAGTAACAGTAAAAATATTGTAAAATAATTTGCACGGTTAACTGTTTAAATTACGCTAAGTCATACTGCTGGAAAAGAAGGAAGAAACGGAATACATTTCATTTTCATGCCCTTTTATGTGGCCAATCGTAAATGATAGATAATCAAATAAATGTGATTTTGTAATAATTAGGGTCTGCGGAATTCAGAATATAAATCATGTCAATGCTATAATCATTTCACCCCTTCAGGGTTCATTTTCGCTACTGATTTAATGCTATAATCATTTCATGCCTTCGGCATTTTTCTTCAATCCCGAAGGGATGGAATGGTTATAGAAAAATAAAAGAATGAAGACGAACCCCGAAGGGGTGAAATGATTATAGATCAACATTTATATGGAGATGAATCCTCATTGGTCGCAAATTTATCAGAATGGATTTCTGAAATTACATTAAGACTTCTTTTCTACAACCAGATAAATAACGGAATATTTTGGCAGAACCAGTTTAATGTTACCATTGACAACAGAGGATTTGGCTTTAAGTGTTTCGTAACTTTCAGAACCACCTGCATCTGTCGAAGTAGTGATTCCATTCACATAAACTTTTCTTGAATAATTTCCATTATCAGTACCTCCGGTCAATGTATACGTGTAATAACGACTGCCCGGAATGAAATTTTTAAGTGTTAACTCAGCCACCTGATCAACACTGTTTTTGTTAACCAGCACAATCCCTGCTTCACCTGATGAGAATTGAGATGCATATACAGCAACAGATGTGCTGGCGGTGGTTGATTCAATCATCATATCGCCAAAATATTTCTGGAAATAGTAGAGATAATAAAAAGAGGGTCTTGGTGCATATTTTGCTATTCCCGGTTCATCTCCAGCCGAGAACAATCCATGATCATCCCCATTGGCCCAATTATTGGCTAAATCCCATCGGGAAGCCATTTCATACTTGTTTTTTATTAATTCACCCAATACAAGAGTAGCGTGCATCCCATCAACAAAGGAGACCTGTTGTTTTGAACCAACAGCGAAAATATTCCATTCTGTTAAGAAAACCGGTGCTGCAGGTTTGCCCTGGGCAAGCAGTTCATTCTGAACATAAGATTTGTATCCTGCAATTTCTGATGGTGAGTTTAATATTACATCAGGTGTTGAATTCTGATTATAGGGAGTGAAATAGGAATGGACAATATAAAAATCAGCTTTGCCTCCAATATTTGCGATTAAATCTCTGTTCCAGGTAGGCATTGCAGTATTAACAACCTGATCTGAGACCACACCAATATAAATCTGTTTTCCTATCTGAGTAGCGGCATTACGCATGGAGTCAATAAATATTGAAGCATGTTTACCGTAGAGATCTCCGGTAATCCGTTTTGGTTGTCCATCTTTATTCAAAGATTGATCTATCTCATAACTTGCCTCCCATGAGCCTGAAACCTCGTTTCCAATTTCCCAGAATTTGCTACGGCCATTATCGTATCTTACCCAATCAGCAGCCAGATGGGCAGCCTGGGCAACAGGATTATTTCCTGTCCCATATCTTGCATAAGCATAATTCACAGTGACAATACCTGTTGAACCGGTCATCTGCATCATCTGATAGTATTGGTCTACACCCATGGACCAGTTTTCAAAATCCAATGTTCTTTTCCCTGCCCATGGAGAGATTGTAGAAGGAATGTCATTGAGAGCGGGTAAATAAGACTTTGCAACATAATTTTCATAAACCGTTTGTCTGTTCCAGAAGAAAACATCTGAAAGACTCCCACCGGGAATACGCATTACCCCCATATTCAAATTGTTGATATTCTTCATCAAAGCAGCATCATTTTGCATCCATCCTGTAAAAGGATTTGCATTGTTTCCATATACATATTTAGAAACTTTGGTAATCCTTTTTGCGAAATTCACACTGATATCCAGTCCCTTTATCTGGCTTGTCTGGGGAACATCATCATAAGCAGCGGGCAGAGATAGTGTTTTAGCTGTCCATGATCCAAATGGAAGATCAGGAACATCATTTGGTGTTTCAATAACCGTAACAGGAGGAATGACTATAGGTGCCGGTGGATCTTCAGACTTCTTTTTACATGAACTAACAATGATCAGCAAGCTGAATAAGATAAATAGGTAAAGGGGCTTGTGTATATTATTATTCATGACAATATATGTCTTTTTTAAAAAAGAACGTAAATGTATGTAGAAAAATTTTACAAAACTGATCTTTAATATTTTGATTTTATCTTCTAACTTTTATCCTGATTCATTGAATAAAATCATTTTTTAAATCCTGCTATTGGGCCGAATGTTTTACGGAGCAACAATTCAGTGAAACCTACTTTGACAAAATCATTCAGTTCACCAACCAGTTTAAACCCAAAATCATCATAGAGTTTGATGGCTCCCTTGTTAAACGAAGAGACACAAATAAAGATATTGGGTGAAATCTTTAGCATTCTTTACGGTAAGTGTTTTTTGCATCATGCTCTGGTCCAGACACACTAATGCAACAGTAATCAATAAACCGGAAATAACCTGTTTAAAGAAATTTGAGCCCGAATCAAAATTCCAGTCAAAGACCCTGACATAAGGATGATGAGCAATCGTCTTAGCCATTTCAGCAAACGAAAGTCCCAATGAGTTTTTGATCGTGATGATCGATATGATGGTTACCGTAATCAGAAACAGTGACTGAAGGGCATCGGTGCAGACAATTGTTTTTATACCCGATTTATTGGTATAAAGCCAGATCAGTATCAATACGATAATTATCGTTACGAAATAAGGGATGTGTAATGCGTCAAAAAAGGCATATTGCAAAATCTTAATTGACAGCAGTAATCTAATTATTAATATTTAATTAACTAACCGAACCAATTTGAAGTCAAATAAGTAATTATATTTGAATAATAATTAACCAGGTCAAATTCATGCCGGAAGAATTAGTCATATATATATTGAAATACGGGTATCTTGCAATCTTTGTATTTGTATTCTCACAAGAGGTTGGGTTGCCCAATCCTGTCCCAAACGAACTTGTCCTTTTGTTCTCGGGATACCTGATATTCATGGGGATACTTAAACTACCATATATTATTCTGGCAGCAGTATTAGGAGATTTCACCGGGACCAGTATCTTATATACGGTATTCTATTTATTTGGAGTATACCTGTTTAACCATAAACCCAGATGGCTTCCTGTTCCGGTTAAATCTATTTTTAAACTTAAAGACCGAATAGCAAGAAATGGATTGACAGGAATATATATTGGTCGTCTTACACCATTTATCCGTGGGTATACTTCGGTCATTGCCGGTTTACTAGAGATAAAACCAAAAGTTTTTTTCCCCATTGCGATGATCACTGCCTCTATCTGGGCCACAACATGTGTAACTATTGGCATACTACTGGGGCCTTTTTGGAGCCATGTTGCTCCAAATCTAAGTAGCATACGATATTTTATGTTATTGATTTTCACTATAGTTATTTTGGTTGTTATATTGCGCGCCTTTATAAAACACAAAACCATTAAAAACGAATAAACAGGGAGTATTTCTTTTTAAGATTTGGTTAAGCTTCATATGAGTCGATATTAATAACGCTTAAAATGATGACAATTCATGTGGTTTCTGAAACAACATACACAGGTAAGGGCAATGGCGTTCACACTGCTTTTATGGACCTGGTAGAATTATTAAAAGAGAAAGACGATATTAAGGTTGTTGTAAATGGTGAAGGGTTTGGTGATCTGTTTCATTGTCATACTTATGGCCCCGTTTATTTTTGGAAAGGAAGACATTACAAAGGCAAAAGAATTTTTACAGTGCATGTAATTCCGGATTCTATTAAAGGATCGTTACCAAAATGGAAATTATTTATGCCATTTGTTAAATGGTATTTTAAAAAGGTCTATTCCTATGCCGATGTTTGCATTGCCATCTCACCTATGGTAGAACAAGCTATTAAGGAATTAGAGGTCAAAACCCGAATTGTCAAAATCTATAATCCGGTTATTCTTGATGAATGGAAGAGAACTGCAGAAAGGCGTAAAATAGGTCGTGAAATGCTGGGGATATCTGAAAATGAATTTGTTGTTCTGGGGGTTGGGCAACTTGAAGGAAGAAAAGGGGTAGAAGATTTTCTGGATATTGCTGAGTCTGTTCCCGAAGCCAGGTTTGTCTGGGCAGGAGGCAGACCATTTGGTGTAATGACTGAAGGTATTGTCAGAATCAATGCAAGAGTTGAAAAGACAGAAGGACAGGTTAAATTTACCGGCATGGTTGAATTGGACAAAATGCCTTTTATTTATGCTGCTGCAGATTTGTTATTATTTCCATCCTATCAGGAAAATTGTCCACTGGCGCCTCTTGAGGCTGCTGCAAGTGGAATGCCTGTCGTTTTCAGAGACCTTAAAGAATACACACTGCTCTACGATAATGATTATCTGAAGGCCAATACTACCAAAGAATTTATTGACCTTACCCGGAGACTCATTCAGGATAAATCCTTTTATGAAGCAGGAATAGAAATCTCTAAACAGTTGATCACACAATTCGATAAAAACAAAATCCGGGCGCAACTGATAAATCTTTATCAGGAACTTTACAAAAACTAATTTCAAATTTGCTTTCTTTGTACCATCCATTTAATATTAAGTTTGAAATGTAATATTGAAGAAAATGTAGGGAGGCCCCTTGTGGGTATCCAGGGTATTAACAAAGAAATCTGATAAACCCAGGAATGAGATGTAGGGAGGCCCCTGTGGGTCTCCAGGGCGTTATCATAAAAAAATCTTCATAGCCGGATAGGAGAGCCACAAGGGCCTTCCCTACATTTTCATGAAACAGAACCATGTAAAACAACTTTGAATAAAGTTTAATTTATGAACCGAAGAAATTTTCTTAAAAATACGACTGCTGTTGGTGGAATCTTAACGCTTGGTAGTTTTTCAACAATAGCAAATACGGTACTTTTGGATCCTGAACCATGGTTTGGACGATCAATGCGTTGGGCTCAACTGGCTTTTGTAGAAAACGATCCGGGTCGCTGCGATCCTGATTTCTGGCTGAGCTATTTCAAACGTATTCATGCTGACGGAGCTTTACTCAGTGCCGGCGGAGTTGTAGCATTTTATCCAACCGAAATCCCGCTTCACCACAGGAGTGACTTTTTGGGAAATACAGATCTCTTCGGCTACATGCTTGAAGGATGCCGCAAAATGAATATTACCGTTTGCGCCCGTACCGACCCTCATGCCGCACGTCAAAATGTCCTTGATGCTCATCCCGATTGGATTGCAGTCACTGCAGATGGTCAGAAACGACGCCATTGGGCAAATCCCGATTTATGGGTGACCTGTGCATTAGGCCCCTACAACTTTGAATTCATGACCACGGTCCACAAAGAGATCATGCAAAAATATCAACCCGAAGGCATTTTTTCGAACCGTTGGAGTGGCAGTGGCATCTGTTATTGCGAACATTGTGTCGAAAACTTTAAAACTTATTCGGGAGGAATGGAAATTCCGGGTATAGCGAGTAGGGGAGGGGCCGATAACCGGAACAGTGCTGCCGTGGCTGCAAAATATAAAGAATGGACTGTTCAACGATTAAAAGAGTTATGGTTTCTCTGGGATGCCGAAATCCGGAAGGTGAAATCGACTTCCAGGTTTATTCCCAACGGTTTTCCCGATAAAAAATTAACCGGACAACTGGCTGATCTGTTTTTTGTCGACAGCCAGGGCAGGTCCGGGACAATCCCACCCTGGAACAATGGCAAAGCCGCCAAAGAACTCCGTGCCGGAGGAATGGGAATCAAGCCTTTGATCAATATCTTCAGTGTCGGTCTTGAAGATTCTCCACGTTGGAAAGATTCGGTCAACACAGATGCCGAGATCAGGATCTGGTCAGCCGATGGTGTTGCCAACGGAATGCTTCCCTGTTTTGTGAAGTTTGGAGCCACACCCATTGATAAAAGGTGGTTTTCACCGATCGAAAAAATCTATCAGGGCTATTATCGCAGTGAAAAGTATCTGAGAAACACGGCCCCCATGGCACGCGTGGCCGTAGTGGTCAACGACAATAAGGGGTCTGACGGTTATGGCAATCAACCCTGGCAGCAAAACAATGGTTTTCACATGCTCGGGATGTATCATGCACTCATCGAAGGACGAATGCCTTTTGAGATGATCAATGCCAGTGTGTTGGATGCTGACCATCTGAAGCCATTCAAATTACTGATCCTCGCCAACATAGCAACGTTGTCAGAAAAACAGTGTGATCAGATCGGGAAATTTGTTGCAGATGGGGGCAGCCTCCTGGCAACATTTGAATCATCGCTCTATGATGATCAGGGCAAGCAAAGATCCGATTTTGGTTTGGCCGATCTGTTCGGCGTATCTTATAATCAGGGAGTTGAAGGACCTATGCAGAACAGCTATCTTCGTTTAAAAGCCGATTCTGCAACAAAACGATTTCATCCGGTACTGGAAGGGCTCGAAGATGCAACCCGCATCATTAATGGCATCTTTAATGTGAAAGTCACTCCTGGAAGTTACTCTTTTCCAAGCCCGGTTACATTGATTCCAACCTATCCTGATCTGCCGATGGAGGATGTTTACTCCCGTATTCCTGACACCGATATTCGCGAAGTTTATCTAAAAGAATCCGGCAAAGGCAGAGTAGCTTACATACCCTGGGACATTGACAGATCGTTCTGGAGATTTATGTCGTTGGATCACAGCAAGCTACTTAACAATACAATTCGTTGGACGCTTAATGAAGAACCGATCGTGAAAGTAAACGGACCAGGCCTGATTGAAGTCACAGCATGGCGACAGAAAAAGTCCATGACCATACATCTTGTGAATTTCACCAACCCCATGATGATGAAAGGGCCTTTTAGAGAATTGATTCCTGTCAAGGCCGACCTGCAAGTCAAAATCCCATCAAACACAAAAGTCACGGAGTTCGATTGCTTCTCGGAGACCAAAAAACAGAGTACACAATCAAAAATGAATACATAACAATATCTGTTCCGCAGGTCCTTGATCACGAGATCGTTGCAATTGATTTAGTATAAAAAAGAGGTCAATTTAAAAATCCTGAAATACAGAAAAAATCCAATTTCATCAAAAGTCTCTCGAAAGATCACGAAAAGTCCATGAAAGGAACACTCCCGGATAAAGACCAAAAACAGACCATACGCTCAGGGGACAATGAGGGGGTTCTCCGCACGTTTTCCGCACCTTCTCCGCAGGTTCTCCGCTATAATGTGCGGAAAAGGTGTGGAGAATGTGCTGAAATGGTGCGGTAAACGGGGGGAGTATCTACTAATGATCCACTAATTGCTAGTAAGTGATCCGGGAGTTATCAAAGAAGTATCAAAGAATTATCAAAACTGGTTCAAAAAAAATAACAATCAGTGCTTTAAAAAAATCCAGTTCCGTTTTTTTATTTTATTTTTCGCTTTTTACCTGACGGGTCTCTTTCTTTCAGGAGTGAAAAGGCTTAAATCCCACTCTTTGTAAAAGTGGATTTCCATTTTGCCATCAGCAGTGATAGTAATGGGCAGGAGGTGAGAATAATGGGGTCAGCCACAATTTCTTTAGAAATTGTGGCTGACCCCATAGCCGTCAAGCTAAGAAATCTAATTTACACTTTATCAGGGTTTAGCCCTGAAAGGGCGCAGTATAATAGCGATGGGCGAAGCCCATCGAATAGACGACATTTTGAATTTAAGCCCTGTAAGGGTGAAATAATTAATGTTCATAATGTATTTAATATCAATTATTTCGCCCTTACAGGGCTTGAATTTATTAATTTAATCAAACCACAGGGCTTCACCCTGTGCTGATGTATTGTGCCCTTTCAGGGCTTAAGAACAGATTATCAAACATTTGAAGTTCTTAACTTGACGGCTATGTGGCTGACCCCATTATTCCCTCGGGTTTTAAATATTTTAAATAAACGATCTGTCCATTGTGCCTTTAGCCCGGTATTATTCTACTGGTTTTCCCAAAAGGGTTTGGTCAGTTTGTTCCATGAAAAAAAGGAATTAGAGTATCATCCAATTCCTTTTATATACTATTTGGTGCAAAATCGGTGCAAAATATTTTTAATACACTGATTTTCATACCACCAAAGTCGGGATGACAAGATTCGAACTTGCGACCTCGTCGTCCCGAACGACGCACGCTACCAGGCTGCGCTACATCCCGAAATTTATTGCATTTGCAATAAATTTATACTACAAATGTAAGGATATTTTATTTTGAAATTATTGTCTTTTATTGAATAAGATTTAGGGTAAGAAATAATGTGTCTTTGAATTATGATTATTAAGGAAGAAATATTAAAGCAGAAATCTGATTTTAGAACTTTGTGTAAAAATCACAAGGTAAGGTATTTGTATGTTTTTGGTTCTTCTACTACAGATAAATTCGATGTTAATTTAAGTGATATTGATTTACTTGTAGAAATTGATGATCCGGATCCTATTGAGAGAGGTGAGAAATTACTTTCTTTATGGGATTCATTCGAACTCTTCTTCCACAGAAAAGTTGACATGTTAACAGATTCTTCCATTCGTAATCCCTATTTAAGAAAGAGTATTGATTCAACTAAAGTATTGATTTATGACGAGAAAAGGTCTAAAATACTTGTCTGATATTATTCAAACTATTGAAAAGTAATTAGCAGATCATTTTATTCATGCGTTTCCACATGAATGAGGATGTTGATGTGCGAAATCTTTGATTTGATTAACTCTTCTATCTCATCGCATTTTTGATGTGCATCTTTAAGCGGTACATCGCCGGGCATTACTAAATGGAATTCGATGAATCGTTGCCTGCCCGATTGTCTTGATTTCAGGTCATGATAGGTGTATTCACTTTCGTGAATACACTCTTCAATGATTTCAAGCTCGTTTTCTGATATCGCAGTGTCGAGTAGTGGTTTGTAAGCCCGGTTAAGCAATTCATATGATTCTCTGAGTATGAGCAATGCCACAAGAATTGCTACGATAGGGTCAATGATCCGAATTCCTGTGATCCAGATTAATAAAAGTCCTATTGCAACACCACCTGAAGTATAAATATCTGTTTTTAAGTGAAGGGCATCGGCTTCCAGAGCGATTGAATCTGTTCTTTTTGCAACCTTGTACAGGTGTCTGGAGACAAAGAAGTTGGCAACGGCTGAAATAGACATGACAATTATACCAATACTGGCATTTTCAATAGGTGCCCCAATTAATAATTTATGGATTGCTTCATAAATAATCCAGATGGCTGCAATAAATATAAGGAGGGCTTCGATAACGCCTGATACATTTTCGAATTTTCCATGACCATAAGGATGCTCCTCATCGGCCGGATTGTCTGAAATACGAACGGCAAAAAATGCTATAACGGCTGCAAGCAAGTCCATCATTGAATGAATGGCCTCAGAAATTACGCTGACCGATCCACTCATGAAACCTGCAATAAATTTCATAATTACCAAAGAGCTATTGGAAATTATTGATATGCTTGCGGCGGCTGTTTTACTACTCATTGTTTAAATTTTTTTACTTAACTATTAAATGAAAAGTTAAATAGGAAATAAGAAAAATACAAACGGTCTTCCTCCTAAATATAGGCAATAATAACGTTTATACGGATGATTTTTTCAGAGTACAAAATTAAGCGAAATATTTTGATATTAACCATTTACAGATACAGGAATTTAAAAATAATTGTGAACTAAATAATCTATCTTTCGGAAATAAAAAGGATAAACCATGAACTCAAAAAAACTACTTACTTCCATTTTAATTATTATCTCAACATTCGTTTCTGCACAAACATCTGATCCTTTTAAACCTGATTCGGGAAAGCCTAAAGAAATTAAAGGGATGAAACTGGTCTGGAATGAGAAATTTAATAATACTTATGATTATTTAAAGTAATATTATATTGTATTTTTACAACAGATATTCAAACAGCTGTAATTAATATGTATGCAGTTTTTTGGACGTATCTGAAAGTGTATTTTCCAAATTGCTCTTAATTAATAAATAAGATGATAAAAACTTTTACCTTCCCAAAACTCATTTTATTAAGTTTTATTTTTCTGACTTTGTTTGTAGCAAAAGTGAAAGCCCAGATTCAGGACATGAAACTTTTAAATGCTCCTATCGATATCAGCAATGATTTCCGTGATTTTTCCAACACTTATTATCTTGCCGACAGTTTATCTGATTTTGATCCTGCGACAGCATCAGGAAAAATCGTTTATAAACGATATCAATACTTTACGAGACTGGCATTTAATAATATGTTGGGTGTCTTAAAACCGGTTGTTGCCAATGAATTTCCAACTACTGAATATGAAGCCACGCCTACACTTCCCTTTTCTTTACAGTTTGTTTCTGCGCGTACTGTTCGGATTCGTGCTACTTCAGGATTTCAGGTAAAACCTGATCAGGAATCTTTAATGCTTATAAACGGGAAAGCGCCCATTGATAAAAGCGACTGGAAATACACTAAAGTTGCAGGAGGGTATCAATATCAGAGTCAATATGGTTCGGTCACTGTTTTAATTCATCCATGGCACGTAGAATTTCGTGATGCCAACGGAAAGTTGCTGACCAAAACCATTCACCAACAGGATAATGCAGATTCTACTTTTACTCCGATTCTGCCATTTTCATATGTAAGAAGGGCAGCAGATTATTCCCGAAGTATGTCTGCGGTCTTTTCTCTTTCACCGGGTGAGAAAATCTTTGGCTGTGGTGAGACATTTACTTCTTTCAATAAAAGAGGGCAGAAGATTGTATTATGGGCTGATGATGCCAATGGAGTGCAAAACGAATCCATCTATAAACCCATCCCGTTTTTCATGAGCAGTCGGGGTTATGGTATGTTCATGCACACTTCGACACCAATAACCTGCGACTTTGGAAAATATTTCAGCGGTGTTAATTCACTGATGATTGGTGACGATGAACTGGATCTGTTTGTTTTTCTGGGCGAACCAAAAGATGTTTTAAATGAATACACCAATTTAACAGGAAAAGCTGCCATGCCTCCACTTTGGTCTTTTGGCTTCTGGATGAGCCGTATTACCTATGTTTCTGAACAGGATGGACGCGATGTAGCAGCTAAACTAAGGAAGAATAAGATTCCGGCTGATGTAATCCATTATGATACAGGTTGGTTTACAACCGACTGGAGGACGGATTATCAATTTGCTCCTGACCGTTTCAAAGATCCTGCAAAGTTGATGACCGATTTAAAGAAAGATGGATTTCATGTTTCGTTATGGCAATTGCCTTATTTTACACCAAAGAATAAATTCTTTAATGAGTTGATTGAAAAAGATCTGGTTGTAAAAGATGCCAAAGGAAATTTACCTTACGAAGATGCCATACTTGATTTTTCAAACCCTGCTACAGTAAAATGGTATCAGGATAAAATTGCAGGTTTACTAAAGCTCGGAGTGGGCGTTATAAAAGTTGACTTTGGTGAGGCTGCACCCAATAATGGATTATATCATTCAGGACGTACAGGGTTTTATGAACACAACTTATACCCTTTGCGATACAACAAAGCCGTAGCCGATATCACCAAAGAGATAAATGGTGAAAACATAATTTGGGCTCGTAGTGCATGGGCCGGTAGTCAGCGTTATCCGCTTCATTGGGGTGGCGATGCTGCAAATACAAACTCTGCAATGGCTGCTGAGTTGCGTGGAGGGTTGTCATTTGGGCTTTCAGGATTTGCTTTCTGGAGTCATGATATTGGAGGATTTGTACAAAAAACTCCTGAAAACCTGTATGCCAGATGGGCTGCATTCGGATTGCTTTCTTCGCATAGTCGAAGTCATGGTGCTCCTCCAAAAGAACCATGGGAATACAGTCCTGAATTTTTAAACACATTCAGATTAACAGACGAAATGCGTTATAAGCTGATGCCATATATCTATGCTCAGGCAAAAGATTGTACTGAGCGGGGCCTACCAATGGTGCGCGCCTTGTTTGTTGAATATCCGGAAGATCCGGGTTCGTGGTTGGTTGATGATCAATATCTTTTCGGTTCTGATATTATGGTTGCACCACTCTTTGAAAACGTAAAAGAACGTGATGTATATCTGCCTCCGGGACAATGGATCGATTATCAATCCGGGCAGGTTTTTAACAACGGGTGGAACAAAATAACACCGGGAGCAGTTCAAGCAATCATTCTTGTGAAAGAAGGATCAGTAATTCCTCATATAAAGCTTGCACAATCAACCATGCAAATGGATTGGTCCACACTTGAACTGGTTTCCTATTCTCTGAAAGGCAAAAAGGCAACCGGACTTGTATGTCTTCCATCAGATAATATCCTTCATACAGTAAATGTTTCTGGCAATGCATTAGTGAATGATCCTTTTGCAGGGAAAGTAAAATGGCAAATCAACAACTATAAAACAACCCAAAAATAATGAACAAGCATTTAATTCCTAAGATCCTGATTATTGGTTTTCTTGCTTTAGTCTTTAACGGAAATATTTTTGCTCAAAGTCAATATCCATTTAAGGATCCAAATCTTCAGGTTGAAAAACGCATTGATAATCTTCTTTCAATACTCACTTTAGAAGAAAAGGTTAATTGTCTTGGGACTAATCCAACAGTTGATCGTATTGGTTTAAAAGGCACAGGTCATGTGGAAGGATTGCATGGTCTGGCAATGGGTTTACCAGGTGGCTGGGGCCGCAAAACACCTATACCCACAACCACGTTTCCACAGTCTATCGGGATGGCCGAAACCTGGGATCCGGAATTATTAAAGCAAGCAGCAGAAATAGATGCTTTTGAAACAAGGTATATTTCACAAAACGAAAAATATAACAAAGGGGGACTGGTTATCAGAGCGCCTAATGCTGATATTGGTCGCGATCCCAGGTGGGGACGTACGGAAGAATGTTATGGTGAAGATGCATATTTTAATGGCACTTTGGCAGTTGCCTATATTAAAGGGTTACAGGGTAGTGATCCTAAATATTGGATGACTGCAGCCCTGATGAAACATTTTTTGGCCAACAGTAATGAGAATAGTCGGGATAGTTCTTCCTCCAACTTTGATGAACGGCTATTCAGAGAGTATTATTCAGTCCCTTTCCGGATGGGAGTTATTGAGGGTGGTTCACGGGCATATATGGCTTCATATAACAAAGTAAATGGGATACCACAAACAGTTAGTCCCATGTTGAATGATATTACTGTCAATGAATGGGGTCAGAATGGTATAATCTGTACAGATGGAGGCGCCTATAAAATGTTGATAACAGCTCATAAGTATTATACAAATCCCGCAGATGCTGCAGCAGCATGTATAAAAGCTGGAATCAACCAGTTTCTGGATACCCAAAAACCGGGTGTCATGGATGCTTTGAGTAAAAAACTGATTACTGAGGCCGATATTGATAAGGTATTGCGTGGCGTTTTCAGAGTGATGATTAAACTTGGAAAGCTTGATCCGCCTCAATTGGTAGCATATTCATCAATAGGAACAGGCTCGGAACCATGGCTGTCACAGAAAAATCGTGATTTTGCAAGGCTTATCACACAGAAATCTATTGTGCTATTAAAGAATAACGGCATACTTCCACTAGATAAAAATAAGATTAAATCAATCGCAGTAGTTGGACCTCGATCAGCAGAGGTTTTGCTTGATTGGTACAGCGGTTCTCCTCCTTACACTATCAGTCCTTTGGAAGGTATCAAAAATAAATTGGGTTCCGGCGTTGCAGTAAGTCATACCACTAACGCTGACATGGCAGTATCCATGGCTAAGGGCGCTGAAACTGTCATCGTTTGCGTTGGCAATAACCCTTCCGGAAATTTAGGTTGGAAGAAAGTCGACGGTCCGAGCGAAGGCAGGGAGGCTGTAGACCGAGACAATATCTCTCTGGAACCATCTCAGGAAGATCTGATAAAAAAGATTTACAAGGTTAATCCAAATGTGGTTGTTGTACTGGTCAGTAGTTTTCCTTATGCCATTAACTGGTCTCAGGATAATGTTCCTGCTATTATTCATATCACACACAACAGTCAGGAATTGGGTAATGCTTTGGCTGACGCTTTATTTGGGGATATTAACCCAGGTGGAAAACTGGTACAAACATGGCCTGATTCATTGTCTCAATTACCTCCAATGATGGATTATAACATCAGACATGGTCGTACATATATGTATTTTAAAGGCAAACCGCTTTATTCATTTGGTTATGGCTTAAGTTATACTACTTTTCAATTTGCGAATTTTAAAACCAGCGCTTCTAAACTAAATAGCGATGGTGAAATCACTGTAAGCGTTGATGTTACCAATACGGGTTCCAGAGCCGGTGACGAAGTTGTACAGTTATATGTCCAACATATTGGATCTAAAGTGGCGCGTCCTGATAAAGAACTTAAAGGTTTTCAACGAATAACTCTCAAACCAAATGAAAAGAAAACCGTTACGATGAAACTTAAAGCAGAGAATCTGGCATATTGGGAAACAAGTTTGAAAAAATTTGTTGTTGAAAAAGATAAAATCCAATTACTTGTCGGTAGTTCATCTGCAGATATTAAAGCTCAACAAACTGTAATTGTAAACTAATATTTATCAAAACATTAGAATCTAAGTAAATAATTTTTTTTACCATGAAAAATAAACTTTCTAAGTTCCTGTTCAGCGCTATTATTTTAGTATTTGCATTGAACATAGTAAATGCTCAAACTAAAAACAGTCAGTCATTAGATGCGAAAATTACATCTATAATTAAAAAACTTACGCTGGAAGAAAAGATCTCCATGTTGCACGCTAATAGTATTTTTGGTGCTGGTGGAATTCAACGCCTTGGAATACCCGAAATGATGACAGATGACGGACCCCTTGGTGTTCGTGAAGATGTCAAACAAGGTTGGGGTTCGGCAAATCTGACAACAGATTCAGCAACCTTTTTCCCAAATGGTTCTGCTTTGGCAGCTACGTGGAATCCTGATTTAGCTTATCGTTTCGGACATGATATGGGAGAAGAGGCCAGGGCACGTAAAAAGACAATCATGTTGGCACCGGCTTTTAACATTTGCAGAACACCATTGTGTGGCCGAACCTATGAATATTATTCTGAAGATCCTTTTTTAAATGCGCGCCTTGCTGTACAAGCCGTAAAAGGGATTCAAAGTCAGAATGTAGCTGCTTGTGTTAAACACTATGCTGTTAATAATCAGGAAGTAGAACGCGGAAAAGTTAATGTGGAAATTGATGAAAGAACATTGCGTGAAATCTATCTGCCTGCTTTTAAAGCATCAATCATTGAAGGTAATGCCTGGTCAATCATGTCGGCCTATAATAAAGTGCTCGGTTCATATTGTTCTGAAAATGATTTTCTATTAAACCAGATTTTAAAAGGGGAGTGGAAATTTAAAGGGATCGTGATGAGTGACTGGTCAGGTACACACAGTACTGTTGATGCAGCAAACAATGGTCTTGATCTGGAAATGGGGACAAACCCTCCTTATGAGAAAAACTATTTTGGCAATCCTTTACTTGCTGCTGTTAAAGAAGGTAAAGTGAGCATGAAAGTGATTGATGATAAGGTTTATAGAATCTTATGGGTGACGTATCAAACTACTTTAAGCGGTAATACATCTTCAGGCAAAATCAATACACCTGAACACAGTCAGACCGCCTATGATATTGCCGCTGAATCAATTGTATTGCTTAAAAATGACAAGCAACTGTTGCCTTTAAATATTAAAACAATCAAAAGTATAGCTGTAATCGGAGATAATGCTACCCGAACATTTCATCTGGGAGGTTTTGGTGCCGGAGTCAAAGCACGCTATGAGATCACAGCATTAGCAGGATTGAAAAACAGGTTAGGTAAAAGTGTTGATATAAAATTCGCACAGGGTTATTCAGGTGTCCTCCAGTCCTCAAGAAGAAATGCCGCTGCAGAACAAAAAGCTGATTCTACTTTGATTCAACAGGCAGTGGCGATTGCAAAAAGTTCAGACATGGCAATTTTGTTTATTGGGGGTAACCGTGATTATGAAAGCGAAAGTCGTGACCGTACAGATCTTAGTCTTCCTTTTAACGAACAGGCTTTGGTTGACGCTGTTACTGCTGTAAATCCAAATACTATCGTCGTAGTTGTTGGAGGAGCACCATATGATATAAATAAAATCAAGAAGAACAATCACACCATAGTCTGGTCATGGTACAATGGTTCTGAAAACGGAGATGCACTTGCAGATGTCTTGACCGGCAAAGTAAATCCATCCGGGAAGTTGCCTTTTACATTTCCCGCTTCATTGAATGACTCACCGGCTCATGCTTTAAATGCTTATCCGGGTGAAAATCTGGAGGTAAATTATAAAGAGGGAATCCTTGTTGGTTATCGCTGGTTTGATACCAAAAAGATTGAACCGCTTTATTGTTTTGGTTATGGACTGTCTTATACCAACTTCAAATATACTGGTTTGAGTACCGATAAAAAGAATTACAAAGCTTCGGAAATTATTACTGTAACGGTTAATGTTAATAATATCGGTAAATATGCCGGCAAAGAAACGGTTCAATTATATGTAGGCAAAACAGGTTCTGTAGTTGAGCGCGCTGATAAAGAATTGAAAGCATTTAAAAAGACAGAAATTGGCGCTGGAGCAACAGCTAAAGTTACTTTGAAAATACCGGTTAAAGATCTTGCTTATTTTGATGTTAAAACCAAATCATGGGTTGTTGAACCTGGTCAATATAAATTGTTTGCCGGAACTTCATCAAAAGATATTACACAAATCAGTACGATAACTGTAAATTAAAAATTTCATATTTTAAAGCTTATGATACACAATTTCAGAATATTTATAGGGATCATTTTACTGACTTCTGTATTGGTAATAAATAAATCTGCTGCTGCAGTCATCACTTATTCAAAAAGCCCTGAAGGGGTTACCTTTAAACTGGACAAGGGTGTGATGAAAATTAATGTTTTGAAAGCTGATATCATTGAAGTTAAATATACTTTGTTGGAATCCTTGCCATCCAAACAATCTTTAGTTGTGGACAATAATTGGGAAAAAACCACAACCTTTAAGGTTTCAGTAACCCCCCAAGAGGTCATTATTATTACTGCCAGATTAAAAGTCAAAGTGAATAAATCCACTAATGCAGTTAAATATACCGATCTGAAGGATGTTTTAATACTTGCTGAAGATGCTTCAGGGAGCAAGAAAATTACCCCTGCCAGGATTGCCGGTATTGACACTTATAACTGTGAAACAATTTTCAACTCTCCTATAGATGAAGCACTGTTTGGAATGGGATGCCATCCTGAAGATACACTCTCCATCAACTATAAGGGAAGAGATCAGAGCATGGCTATCAAATATATGACCGGTGCAATTCCTGTGATGCTTTCCAACAAGGGTTACGGCCTGTTGTGGGATAATTATTCAGCTTCAAACTTTTATGGGTCTGTAGAAGGAAATACAAAATACAAGTATGTTTCCGAAAGTGGCACAATGGTAGATTATTATTTTTTCTACGGGCCTGAATTTGATCAGATCATTTCACTTTATCGGCAGGCTTCAGGTGCAGCTCCAATGTTTGGAAAATGGGCTTTTGGTCTGTTTCAGTCTCAGGATAGGTATCAAAGTCAGGCAGAGGTCTTAGGAGTAGCCAATAATTACCGAAAAAATAATCTTCCTGTGGATTGTATTGTACAGGATTGGTTCTATTGGGAGCCCAATGTAATAGGTTCTCACGTCATGGATCAGGGACGTTATCCCAACCCAAAACTGATGGTTGATGAATTGCATAAAGCCAATTTTCACGCCATGATTTCAATCTGGCCTGTTATGGCAAAGGGGACTCCCAATTATAATGAGATGGAGAAAGCAGGTCAGTTGACTGATATTACATGGATGAACGTGATGACCAAAACCTATGACAATTATTATGATGCACATAGTGAAAAGGCACGCCAGATTTATTGGAGACAAGCCTATGAACAACTTATTAAACCCGATGGTTGGGATGCATGGTGGGTCGATCAGTGTGAACCGGATAATGGTACGCTTTTGGATGCCCGTAGAAAAAGCACTTTTGCTTTGGGTAAAGGAATAGACTTTTTCAATACTTACTCACTGATGCATACTGAAGGCTTATATTCAAACTGGAGAAAGGATATTCAGGGAAAACGTGCCTTCTTTTTGGTTAGACAAGCTTTTGCAGGCCAGCAACGCAATGCTGCTACGCTTTGGTCGTCTGATATCACCTGTACTTTCAGGGCTTTTAAATCTCAGGTGCCACAAGGAATCAATGCCTGTACATCCGGAATCCCTTATTGGACTTCAGATATAGGCGGTTATCATTATAAATGGAGTGTTCCCAATTGGGCGACTCCTGCCAACAGGGAACTTTTTACCCGTTGGTTTCAGTTTGGCACCTTCTCCCCAATCTTCAGGATTCATGGAAAAGGTGAAAGAGCCTTGTTTTCAGATAACTGGGATGCCGACACAAAAAAGATTCTTTTAAATTATGATAATCTTCGTTACCGTCTGATGCCTTACATCTACTCCCTGGCATGGAAAGTAACCCATGAAAACTATACCATCATGCGGTCTCTTGCTTTTGATTTCAGAAATGATGTATCCGTTTATAATATTCCCGACCAGTTTATGTTTGGACCGGCATTTTTAGTTAATCCGGTAACCGAACAACTTTACAGCGGGAAGCAGAACTCTGATTCCAAATCAAAAACAAGAAATGTATACCTACCCAAATCTGTGAAATGGTATGATTTCTGGACTGGGAAAACACTTGAGGGTGGACAAACCATTGCAGCAAATGCCCCAATTGAAACGATACCACTGTATATTAAGGCAGGTTCAATTATTCCAATGGGACCATTTCTTCAATATGCAACCGAAAAGCCTGCCGATCCCATTGAGTTAAGAATTTACCAGGGCGCTAATGGGCAGTTTACCATCTATGAAGATGAAAACGAAACTTATAACTATGAAAAAGGTCTCTATTCAACCATCACACTTTTATGGAACGATCAAACCAAAACGCTTACAATTAATAAACGTGAAGGTAGTTTTCCGGGGATGATAATGAAAAGAACATTCAATATTATTCTGGTGAAAGAAAATCATGGAATAGGAGTGGGGCTTTCTGACAAAATAGATAAAACTATTTTATATGATGGTACACTTAAAACTGTAAAACTCTAAACTGATTTTTTAAAGAAGCATCTTTTATCCGATAAATAAACATGAGGTATTTATTATGCCCTCAGTAGGCATTGCATTTTACAATAACTTTATTGCACTTAACTGAAAATATTAATTAATTGAAATTCAATAGTATTACAATGAACATTAAAAAAACAATGCAGAATTTTCTTATCCTCCTTCTTATTGCTACTTCAAATATTGTTGCAGCACAAACCGGAAAAGTTTATTCGGTGAAAGCCAACGAGCTCAAAGCCGATATACAGCCCACCATGTACGGTGTTTTCTTTGAAGATATTAATATGGGTGCTGATGGAGGCATTTATGCTGAGTTAATTAAAAATCGTTCATTTGAATTCACAATGCCTTTGATGGGTTGGTCCATCAAACGCAAACAATTTGTTGAAGGAGAGGTGCAGGTACTCAATCGAAAAGATGTCAATACAAACAATCCACGCTATATTCAGGTAACAATCACAAATGCAGTGAAAGGAAGCCTGAGCCTTACTAACGAAGGCTTCAAGGGTATGGGAATAAAAAAAGGATTGCGTTATGACTTTTCAGTTTTGTACCGGTTGAAATCACCAGGAGTAAAACTTCATCTCGAACTTGTTAATAGTAAAGGTGAAGTGATTGGCGAAGGTGCACTGACACCTGAAACAACAGGTACTGACTGGAAAAAATTATCAACAAGTTTTACTTCAACGGCAACTGAGCTCAAAGCAAAATTTGTTATTTGGTTCGAAGGCAATGGAATTATCGATCTTGATATGATATCACTCTTTCCTTCCGACACATGGATGAACAGACCCGGTGGATTTCGTGCAGATATGGTACAAATGCTTGCTGATATGAAACCCGGATTTATTCGTTTCCCGGGCGGATGTATTGTTGAAGGACGTGATCTGAACAATCGTTATCAGTGGAAAAAAACAATCGGTCCCATAGAAGAACGTCAATTGATCATCAACAGATGGAATACCGAATTTGCCCATCGTCCTTCACCAGACTATTTCCAGACTTTTGGCCTGGGGTTCTTTGAATATTTTCAGTTAGCAGAGGATATCGGCGCCTCACCATTACCCATTTTAAACTGCGGAATGGCTTGTCAGTTTAATACTGCAGAATTTGTTGAAATCGATGAACTGGGCCCCTATGTTCAGGACGCGCTCGATTTGATCGAATTTGCTAACGGTGATGTAAGCACGAAATGGGGCAAGGTTCGTGCAGATATGGGTCATCCGAAACCATTTAATCTTAAAATGATGGGCGTTGGAAATGAAAACTGGGGGCCACAATATGTTGAGAGACTAAAAATCTTTACAAAGGCAATCAAGGATAAGTATCCTGATTTTAAACTGGTTTACAGTTCGGGTACCGATCCCAACGGAGATCGTTTTGATGATCTGAATCGGGAGCTAAGAAAGATGAATGCAGATATCATTGATGAACATTATTATCGTCGTCCAGAATGGTTTACTTCAAATGTAACCCGTTATGATAATTACCCGCGTAATGCTTCAAAAATATTTGCAGGTGAATATGCTGCACAAAGTGTTAAAACGGCAAGTCCGGATAACAAAAATAACCTGTTAACCGCGCTATCTGAAGCAGCATTTATGACCGGGCTTGAACGTAATGCTGACGTGGTAAGCATGGCCTCTTACGCACCATTGTTTGCAAATGTCGATGGCTGGCAGTGGACTCCCGATCTAATATGGGTTGATAATTTGAAGATTTATGGCACACCCAATTATTATGTACAGAAATTGTATTCACTCTATAAAGGCACCAATGTTGTTCCTTTTTTATCTGACAATCAAAATGTAACCGGCCAGGATGGAGATTTTGGGACAGCAAGTATCGATAAAAAAACCAATGAAGTTATTGTGAAGTTCGTTAACACTTCTGGGAAACTACAGGAGGTAAGTTTTGTAATTGAAGGAGTTAAAAAATTGGATACCAAAGGTACTTTAACTGAGTTAACGGGAGAAAAACCCGATCAGGTGAACTCAATTGATGAACCTGTTACAGTCAGTCCAAAAGACAGACAGGTCGATGTAAAAAGCAAAACTATTAAAATATCAATTAAACCATTTTCGTTTAATGTTTTAAGGGTTAAAATGTTGTAATATTGTATAACGGTTTGTCTGTTTAATTTAAGCGCTTTTAGAAAACATGTTAAGGAAATTTTCTTGTTTGTCTTTATTTCTTTTTTACTGTTAACGCGCAGCAGCAATTACGCACCAAAATTGCAACTGTAGATTGGGCCGGAGGTGTGGCCGGAAAGTTCTATGATCTGTTTTATCCGATAACGGCAGAACTGATTAAAGACAAAACCAAAATCACGGTCAGGATCGAAGCAAATTACAATAAAACAGCAGGGCGAATTTTTGGATGTAGAATCGTAAAGAAAAATTAAAAGGACCTCCAAAAAATCACTTGCCTTCAGATATTCGTAAGCATTCGGCCTGCCACGTTCAAAATTAATGCAAAAGTTTAATTATAAGGAAGAAATCAGGATAGTATTTTATTTTACTAATGCTGAGTCAACCCAGTTCTGGGGCAAGAGCTCGTCAAGCTGA
>Ga0209125_1000784_pt1 | contig 36199 bp, 30 predicted proteins | sample BarGraIncub1131A_FD_184503 | JGI IMG/M metagenome (GOLD analysis project Ga0209125, IMG submission 184503) | Arctic peat soil microbial communities from Barrow, Alaska - Barrow Graham LP Incubations 11-31A (SPAdes) (version 2) | ecosystem: Environmental > Terrestrial > Soil > Wetlands > Peat... | reverse complement strand
AGAAGGTATTAATGATATATTATTGAATGCACAGCTCAGTATTCAAGAGCCGCTTCCTATGAATATGGTAATAACTTCTTTTGCAGGTAACAGGGCAAAAAATAGTGGAAATGATTTTATAATTGGTGAAGCCAAAGATGCTAAGAACTTTATTAATGTAGCATCAATTGATTCTCCAGGATTAACTAGTGCTCCAAGTATTGCTGTAATGGTAGCGGATATAGTAATAGAAAAATTATCACCTGAAAAAAATGTAGGCTTCAACCCTATTAGAAAAGGTATAAGAAAATTTAGAGAAATGTCAAATGAAGAGCGAAAAGAAATAATCAAGGAAATACCTGAATACGGGAAAATTATTTGCAGGTGTGAAACTGTAACAGAAGGTGAAATTTTAGATTCAATAAGGAGACCTCTTGGAGCAAAAACACTTGATGGAGTTAAAAGACGTACAAGAGCTGGAATGGGGAGATGCCAATCAGGCTTTTGCTCTACAAGAGTTGTCGACATTCTTTCAAAAGAACTTAATATACCTCGTTATGCTGTTACAAAATCAGGTGGAGATTCTATTTTACTAACTGGCAAGAATAAAGACTCATTATAAATTGGAGGAATAAATATGCAAGAATATGATTTAATCATAATTGGTGGCGGTCCAGCAGGACTTGCAGCTGCAGTTTCTGCTAAGGATCAAGGAATAAACAGCATTTTAATTATAGAAAGAGATGACCAATTAGGTGGTATTCTCAATCAATGTATTCATAATGGTTTTGGTCTTCATACCTTTAAAGAGGAATTAACTGGTCCTGAATATTCAAAACGATTTATTGACAAGGTTATTGCTCAAGGCATTGAGTATAAGCTAGATACCATGGTTTTAGATGTAAATGATAATAAACAAGTTACTGCTGTAAATTCAAAAGATGGTATTCTTGAGCTTCGTGCAAAAGCAATTATACTTGCAATGGGCTGTCGCGAAAGACCAAGAGGAGCTTTAAACATACCAGGAGCAAGATGTTCAGGTATTTATACAGCAGGAACAGCTCAAAAGTATGTTAATATGGAAGGCTTAATGCCAGGCAAAGAAGTAGTAATACTTGGTTCCGGAGACATCGGACTTATAATGGCAAGACGAATGACCCTAGAAGGAGCAAAAGTAAAGGCTTGTGTAGAACTCATGCCCCATTCAAGTGGACTTAAGAGAAATATTGTGCAGTGTTTAGATGACTTTGATATTCCTCTAAAATTAAGTCACACTATAACAAATATATACGGAAATGATAGACTTGAAGGCGTTACTATAGCGAAGGTTGATGAACACAGAAAACCAATTGTGGGAACTGAGGAATATATTCCTTGTGATACATTGCTCTTATCTGTTGGACTTCTACCTGAAAATGAACTTTCTAGAAAAGCAAATGTTAAACTTTCTAGAGTTACTGGAGGACCTGAGGTTGATGAAAGTATGCAGACAAGTATTCCTGGAATATTTACCTGTGGTAATGTGCTTCATGTTCACGATTTGGTAGACAATGTAACCACTGAAAGCTACACTGCTGGTAAAAATGCCGCAGATTATATAAATGGAATTCACCATGAGGGAGTCGGTGTTGAGCTTTTTGCAACAGATGGCGTTAGATACACCGTACCAAAGACTATCAACGCTGAAAATATTGGTGATGGAATAGATGTTAGATTTAGAGTTGGTGAGGTATATAAAAATTCTTATATATCTGTTTACTTTGATGACGTTCGGGAAATGCATTTAAAAAAGAAGATTCTTACCCCCGGAGAAATGGAAAGTGTTAAATTGACTAAAGCAGTTTTTGATAAATATAGTAAATGCAAGAAAATTACTATAAAAGTAGAAAAGGAGTAGTGAATTATGAGTAGGCGAGAATTGACATGCATAGGTTGTCCAATGGGTTGTGCTCTTATAGTAGAACTTGAGGGCAAAGAAGTTATAAGTGTATCCGGAAATAGTTGTAAGCTTGGTGAAAACTATGGCAAGAAGGAATGCACTAATCCTACAAGAGTTGTTACTTCCTCTGTTTTAGTGACCGGTGGCCAAAGTGAGATACTTTCTGTAAAAACAGAGAAAGATATTCCAAAAAATTTGATTTATGACTGCGTAGGAGCATTAAAAAATGTTGTAGTAAAAGCTCCCGTCCATATTGGGGATGTTGTGCTAGAAAACGTACTTAACACAGGCGTAAATATTATAGCAACTAAGGATATTGAAAAAGCATAGACCTGGTGCCACCCACGTGGCAAGTGGCAAGTTGGACAAGATTGCTAGTTAAATAATGATAAATTCGCGGTATTAACTAATTAGTACCGTGTTTCTATAAATTTCAAGTAAACGGTTACTAATAAAATTATGAAGGAGTGTAAAAATTTATGGCTAAGTATGTAATGTCTCTAGACCAAGGAACAACAAGTTCAAGATGTATTCTGTTTAACAAAGAAGGACTAATTGTAAGTGTAGCTCAAAAGGAATTTACACAGATTTTTCCGAAGCCAGGTTGGGTTGAGCATGATCCTATGGAAATTTGGGCTACTCAATTAGGTATGGCTCAAGAAGCTATGGCTAAGATTGATGCATCCGCAGAAGATATCTCAGCTATTGGTATTACAAATCAAAGAGAAACTACAGTGGTTTGGAATAAAAATACTGGTATTCCTGTATATAATGCAATAGTTTGGCAGTGCAGAAGAACAGCTGGTACCTGTGATGAATTAAAAGCTACTGGTTTTGATAAAGTAATAAGAGACAAAACTGGCCTTATACTTGATGCTTATTTCTCTGGAACAAAAGTAAAATGGATACTTGATAATGTTGCTGGTGCTAGAGAAGAAGCTGAAAAAGGGAACTTAATATTTGGTACTATTGATACCTGGCTAATTTGGAAATTAACTAGAGGAGAAGTTCATGTAACTGATTATACAAATGCTTCAAGAACAATGCTCTACAACATTCATGAATTAAAATGGGACGAAGAAATACTTAAAACTTTAGATATACCTAAATCAATGCTTGCAGAAGTAAAACCATCAAGTTATGTTTATGGATATACTGATAATTCAATATTTGGCTCTCCTATAGCAATCGCTGGCGCAGCAGGAGATCAGCAAGCAGCATTATTTGGACAAACCTGTTATCAAGCTGGTACAGCTAAGAATACTTATGGTACTGGTTGCTTCTTATTAATGAACACTGGTGAAAAAGCAGTTGATTCAAACAATGGTTTGCTTACAACTATAGCTTATGGTATTAATGGGAAAGTTAACTACGCTCTTGAAGGAAGTGTATTCGTTGCAGGAGCAGCTATTCAATGGTTAAGAGATGAATTAAGGATGATAAAGTCTGCACCTGAATCAGAAGAATATGCTACTGCTGTTGAAGATACAGATGGTGTTTATATGGTTCCAGCATTTGTTGGACTTGGTGCACCATATTGGGATCCATATGCAAGAGGAACAATAGTTGGTTTAACTCGCGGAACTAAGAAAGAACACTTTATAAGAGCAGCCCTTGAATCCTTAGCTTATCAGACAAATGATGTATTAAAAGCTATGCAAGAAGATTCAGGTATTACACTTAAGGCTTTAAAGGTTGATGGTGGTGCTTGTGCTAATAACTTCTTAATGCAATTCCAGTCAGATATACTAGATGTTCAAGTTGACAGACCAGAAGTTATTGAAACAACAGCTTTAGGTGCTGCCTATTTAGCTGGGCTAGCAGTTGGATATTGGAAAGATCAAGAAGAAGTTGCAAAAAATTGGGCACTATCTAGATCCTTTGAATCAAAAATGGAAGAAGAAAAAAGAACTGAACTTTTAAAGGGTTGGCATAAAGCTGTTGGAAGATCAAGAGATTGGGAAGAAAAATAAAAAATAAATTTAGATTAAGGAATGTATTAAGAAGAACATACAATACATTCCTTAATCCTAAATGAAAAAATAAGGGGGAAATAAGATGTCAACAAAATTATTAGCAGAATTTTTTGGTACAATGATACTTATTCTTTTAGGTGACGGAGTAGTTGCAGCCGTTGTATTAAACAAAAGTAAGGCTCAAAATGGTGGTTGGATGGTAGTTGCCTCTGGTTGGGCAATGGGAGTTATGGTACCAGCCTTCATTTTCGGGGCAATAAGTGGTGCTCACTTTAACCCAGCACTTACTATAGCACTAGCATTCATTGGAAAGTTCCCATGGGCTGAAGTACCTGGTTATGTTATAGCTCAAATGTTAGGTGCAATGGCTGGTGCTACACTAGTATACCTTGCATACTTAGACCACTGGAAGGTAACAGATGACAAGGCAGGAAAACTCGCAGTATTCTGTACTGGACCAGCAATTAGAAATTATTCATCCAACTTTATAACAGAAGTAATTGGAACCTTTGTATTGGTTTTTGTTATATTAGGTATAGGCAACGTTAAAGCAGCTGATGGAATACCAACATTTGTTGTTGGTGGATTGATTTTAGCTTTAGGACTTTCACTTGGTGGCCCAACTGGGTATGCAATTAATCCAGCAAGGGACCTCGGACCAAGAATTATGCATGCTATCTTACCAATAGCTGGTAAAGGTGGTTCTGATTGGGCATATGCATGGATTCCAGTATTGGCACCAGTAGTTGGTGGAGTTATGGCAGCATTAGTTTGGGTAGCAGTATTTTAAGAAAAATACCATTTAACAAAAGCTGAAGCCTCCATCAGATTGGAGGCTTCAGCTTTAATATTTCATCCTATCAGGTAATTATTTAATGTTCATTTATAAAATTATTAATCTCACAATTTTTAAACTATACACCAAACCGAGTATGAATTTCCATTAACAGTGAAATCAGCATTACCATCCTCAGCTATTTTAATTTCTCCAGGTATATTTCCAGTTATATCTACAAAGGTCTTGCCTGAAAGCTTTTCGGAAACAAACATCTTCTTAGAAGCACCTTTATCCCCATTAGAAATTAAGGCAGCCAGCCCATTTTCTCTAGTCCATCCCACAACATGTGCATCATCAAAATAATCATGCTGTGTTCCATAAGCAAAATCTTTTCTAGCTTTCAATAATTTATCTAATTGGTCTTTTAATGGAGCTATATTATTATTTGGTATACCATAATAATCTCCAAAGAAAACGCTAGGCACTCCTTCTTGTCTTGTTAAAATAAAAGTATATGCATGTAAACTAAAGGATCCATCTACAAAGGACTCAAGAGATTGTCCAGGTTGAGTATCGTGGTTATTCACAAAAGTCACCGAATTTTCAGGATAACAACTTACTAAGGTATTTGAGATTAAGTTCCTTAAATCATATTTCTCTTTTTCTTGTGCTGCTGAAAAAAAGTTATAGTGAAGAGGTACATCAAAAAGATTAAACGCATGGCTGGTGTCTTCTACATATTTTTTTAAAACATCTAAATCACCACTCCAATATTCTCCTACTGTAAACATCTCTTTTTTGGTAATATTTCTTATCTCATTAAGCCATTTGTTGAAAAATTCATAATCTATATGTTTTACTGCATCTAATCTAAATCCATCAAGGTTTGCTATTTCTATGTACCATAATCCCCACTTTAAGAGTTCCTCATATACTGCAGGTGAACTAACATCTACATCTGTAAGCATAAGATAATCATAGTTACCATTTTCTGAATCTACGTCTTGGTCCCAGCCCTTACCCATCCCAGTAAATTCAAATATAGCACTTTCTTTTTTATTCTCATCCCAATCTACCCCATTAAAATGTTCCCAATTCCACTTAAAGTCAGAGTATTTATTATTTCTTCCTTTGAAGTTGAATTTAGTCCATGCCTTTATATCATATTCTCCAGATATTTTATTGTTTCTGTTGGCTGGGTCCACTTTAACTACCTTTACCCATTCAGTGTCATCTGCTCCACCTTTCTGGTTAAGAACTATGTCTGCTAATATTTCGATATTATTTTTGTGAGCTTCAGCTATTGCTTCTATGTATTGATCTTTTGTACCATATTTTGTTCTAACAGTTGACTTTTGATCAAATTCTCCAAGATCATATAAGTCATAAACACCATAACCGGTATCATTAACTCCCCCCCCTCCTTTATATGCTGGTGGAAGCCAAATAGTATTTATACCTGCATCACTTAATTCTTTACTATGCTGTTTTAAAAAGTTCCAGTGTCCACCATCTGCAGGCAGATACCATTCAAAAAATTGCATTATAGTTTTATTCATATAATTTCGCTCCTTCATATATTATCTTTTGCTTTTCAATCTCCGAAGTTTATTCTCATAACTAACATTACTTTTGTTAATCAAATTATACCACAAAAGAAGCGATTATTTACTTAAAGAGTTAAACACCATAATTAATTCTTAAAACTTTATAATAATATTTATTATTAAAGAGCTCATAACTTTGTGTTCCATAAAATTAATCGCGCATATTATATATGGTAGACAAGTCTACAATGTAGCGATTAGGAGGTGATTAACGATGTTTGCTCCTTTTCTAATAAGTTTAAGAGAAGGTATTGAAATTTTCTTGGTTATAATTCCTCTAGTAGTTTATTTCAACAGAAATAAGCTATATTGGATGACTAAGAGTGCATTGCTAGGTAGTGCTTTGGGAGCGTTTATTGCAGCTATAACTGGTTCAATAATATTCTCACAAGTTGCACTATTAAACGGCCCTGCCGGAGAATTATTTGATGGGTTGCTAGGGATAGTATTAGCTGGATTAATATTATACAGCGTAGTACTTTTAAGGAAAAATAAATCTTTTGATACTGTTCCAAATCAACAATTTATTTCATTAAGTCAAAAGGGAGTATTTATTCTTGCCTCTATAACAGTTTTTAGAGAATTGTTAGAAGTAGTATTATTTATTTTAACTAGTCCAGCTGCTTCACCTTTATTACTGACAGTTTTAACTCTATTAGGGTTAGTGTGCGCAGCTCTAATTGTTTATGTAGTAGCTAGAGGATTTTCTACTCTAAATATAAACGTAGTATTCTATACCCTAAATCTATTTTTAATCGGACTTGGTGCATACTACTTTGGTGATGGATTAGATGTATTATTTGGTAGTTATGTTCCTGAAATTTTAAAAATGGGTATATTACTGTACGCAGTTCCTAGTTACTATATAATTATAAAAAATGATTTAAAAAGATATATTAACTCTAATAAAATAAAATAACACTATATTAAGTTAAATAAGCCAAGCAAACAAATTAATACTTGTTTGCTTGGTTCTTTAAATTTCACCTTCTAGTTTCAATGAAAACCATATCATAGCCTTGCTACACTTGCGAGTACCAAATGAGCCACTTGATAATATATTAACATAGTGCTATTATTATTATGTAATTAAAACTATTTACTTGGAGTGATATATTTATATAAAAAAGTAATTATCCTAACTCCTTGTTTGAATTATAGAATTTGATATTTATATCACAAAAATAGGAGAGGCGATAAATATGAAAACTTTCGATAATGATATACAGCTTATAAAATACGAGGTAATACGAGAAGTAGTTAAACTTGCTATTAAAGGAACTCTAAAAAAAGATGGTAAAAATCTATTTAAGGTTCTTGTTCCTGGACCTAAAGCAAGGACACGTTGTTGCATTCATAAGGAAAGAGCAATTATTGGCGAAAGAATAAAGCTTGTAATGGGTGGAAATAAAAAAAATAAAAATGTTATAGAAGTAATAAATATTGCTTGTGATGAATGTCCAATACAACGTTTTAGAGTTACTGAAGCTTGTAGAGGTTGCTTAACTCACAAATGCATTCAAGTATGCCCTGTGGGTGCAATTCAATCTATAAATCGAAGATCTTACATTGATACAAATAAATGTATTGAATGTGGCAAATGCAAAACTGTTTGCCCCTACAACGCAATTTCTGATGTTATGAGACCTTGCATGAGAGCTTGTAACGCAGGAGCCTTAAGCATTGATGAAGATAAAAAAGCTGTAATAGATAATGAGAAATGTATACAATGTGGTGCTTGTGTTTATCAATGTCCTTTCGGTGCCATTATGGATAAATCCTCAGTAGTAGATATTACTAATATATTACAAGCATCAAAAGAAGATAAAAATATACATGTATATGCTGTGGTAGCGCCTGCAATTTCTAGTCAATTTACTTACGCTAAACTTGGCCAAGTTGTTTCAGGTATAAAAAAAATGGGCTTTAAAGATGTAATAGAAGCAGCCCTTGGTGCTGATATGGTAGCACAAAATGAAACAAAAGAATTTGCAGAAACCATTGAAGAACTCAAAACTATGACAAGCTCTTGTTGCCCAGCTTTTGTTTCTTATATTAAGAAAAATTTCCCAGAGCTCGGTAAACATGTTTCAAGTACAGTTTCCCCAATGATAGCAATTTCAAAACTTATTAAAAAAACAGATCCACTAGCTAAAATTGTATTTATCGGACCTTGTACAGCTAAAAAAATGGAAATAAAAGAGGAAGATATAAAAGGAATTACTGATTACGTAATGACTTTTGAAGAGTTGCAGGCAATGTTTGATGCTTTCAACATCAATCTAGAAGAATGCGAGGAACTTCCCTTAAATAATGCTTCTTTCTATGGTAGAATTTTTGCTAGATCAGGTGGTCTTACGGAAGCAGTAAAACATTTAGTCCAAGCTGGAAATATTCCAGTTGAATTTAAGCCTATAAGCTGTGATGGTCTTATTGAATGTGATAAAGCTTTGAAATTATTAAAATTCAATAGATCAAACGGTAATTTTATTGAAGGAATGGCTTGTAGTGGTGGATGTATAGGTGGAGCTGCTTCCCTTAATCATGGTCCTAAAGATAAAAGCGAAGTAGATAAATATGGAAAACTAGCCTTAGAAGAAAATGTAAATGATTCACTAAGAGTTATGAAATTAGAAGAAATTGACCTACATAGAGGTAAAAACTTTATGTCCAAATAATTCTGATAAAAAAGCATCAACTAAAAATAGTTGATGCTTTTTTATGCCTTCTATTTTATATGAAAAACGATAGCTTCATATGGCCTTAAGGTTAGTTTTTCAATATTATTTATTGTATCTTTATAATTTGATATCAAGATAGTTGATTTTCCCTTTAGCTTTAACCCTTGTGGCAAAGTAAAATTAGCTTCTTTTCCATAAAAATTATTTATAACTAAAAGCCCCTCAGCCTTCCAGGAACGAATATAAGCAAATATTTGAGAATCCTCTTCTAAAATAATCTTAAAATCACCATATGCAATTACATCATATTTTTTTCTAAGTTCAATAAGTTTTTTATAGTAATAAAAAATAGAATTTTCATCCTTCAAAGCTTTGTCAGCATTTATTTCACTATAATTGTTACTTATTGAAATAAGAGGTGTTCCGGTAGTAAATCCAGCATTTTTTGTATCATTCCATTGAACTGGAGTACGTGAATTATCTCTTGATTTTGATTGTAAAATTTTAATTATTTCTTTACTATCCATGCCTTGCTCTTTTAGTGTATTATAGCAATTAATTGATTCCACATCTTTATATAAACTAATATCATCAAAATATGGATTTGTCATACCAAACTCTTCCCCTTGATAAATATAAGGTGTTCCTCTTAACATATGTAGGGCTGTTGCTAGCATTTTTGCAGATTCATTATGGTAATTTTTATCATCTCCAAAACGAGACACAATACGTGGCTGATCATGATTGCACCAAAATAATGCATTCCAACCATTACTTTCCTCCATCCCTACCTGCCAAGAATTAAGAATTTGTTTTAACTGTTTAAAGTCAAAATCCATCAAACTCCACTTATCACCATTTTTATAATCTACTTTAAGATGATGGAAATTAAAGACCATAGATAATTCACTTTCCTGCGGATTTGAATATTTACTGCAATTTTCTATAGTTGTTGAAGACATTTCTCCCACAGTAATAATATTTTCATGCTTGCCAAAGGTTTCTTTGTTAAGCTCTTTTAAATATTCATGAACTTTAGGACCATCTGTATAAAAACGACGACCATCACCACTATAATCATATTCATATTTTTCTGGTTTTGAGATTAAATTAATAACATCAAAGCGGAAGCCCTTTACACCCTTTTCCATCCAAAAATTAACCACATGAAATACTTCTTGCTTCAATTCTCCATTTTTCCAATTAAGGTCTGCTTGAGTTTTATCAAATAAGTGCAAATAATATTCATTAAATTCCTCTGTATATTCCCAAGCAGAACCCCCAAACTTAGAAATCCAATTCGTTGGCTGTTTTCCGTTCACTGGCTTTTTAAATATATAGTAGTTTTTATATTTTTCCTCACCCTTCATAGCCTTTTGAAACCACTTATGCTCTATAGAGGTATGGTTAAATACCATATCTAGCATAACATCTATGCCTAATTTTTTAGCTTGTAGCACCATTTGTTCAAAATCTTCCATAGTTCCAAAACTACTATCAATACTGCAATAATCTGCTACATCATAACCATTGTCCTTTTGAGGTGAACTATAAAATGGAGTTAACCATATATAGTCTACACCTAATTTTTTCAAGTAATCTAGTTTTTCAGTAACACCTTTTAAGTCACCAATTCCATCTCCATTTGAATCCTTAAAGGATCTAGGATAAATTTGATAAACCACACTTTTTTTAAAATCTTTCATAAACTGTATACTCCTTTGAATAATTGCAGATTAAAGGATTTATATTTAATCTTCCTTTTATCTGCAATATAATTTTTTAGTCTTTTACTAACTTACATACCATTAATCCTCTGGTGTAAATTTCGCTGCAAATTTTGTTTTAGAAAGAAGAAGAGTTAATATAAATGGAACCACCATTGCCACTACCATTGCCAATGAAAAAATCCACATATATTTAGGTTGAATAGATAGTATTCCTGGAAGTCCGCCAACACCAATGGAGTTTGCCATGACTCCTGAACCCACCGATATTACTGCAGCAATTGCTGAGCCTACCATAGCTGCTAAAAATGGATATACATATTTTAAGTTAATACCAAACATAGCTGGCTCAGTCACCCCTAGGTAACAGGAAATAGCTGCTGGAATTGATACTTGTTCTTCTTCAGGTTTAGTCTTTTTATTTATAAATATCATTGCCACAACTGCAGAGCCTTGAGCTATATTGGATAATGCAATCATTGGCCATAGATTTGTTCCACCAAATTGTGCCATAAGTTGTAAATCAATAGCATTTGACATATGATGTAGTCCTGTAATTACTAATGGGGCGTAAAAGAATCCGAACACCGCTGCAAATAACCATCCAAAGGCAGAAGTTAAACTGCTGTACACTACACTTGATATAGCTGAACCTATTGCCCAACCTATTGGACCTAAAACTGTATGCGCTATTATTACAGTTGGAACTAATGCTAGGAAAGGTACTAATATCATGGATATATACTCTGGGACAATCTTACGTACATTTATCTCTAATATTGCTAAAAGAAATCCTGCAAGTATGGCTGGTATAACTTGTGCTTGATAACCTATCATTTGAATGTGAAAAAATCCAAAATCCCAAAATGGTATCTTATCCGCAGCAGTTTTTGCTACATCATAAGCATTTAATAGCTGGGGAGATACTAAAGTAAGTCCTAATACAATTCCGAGTATTTGAGTTGTTCCCATCTTTTTAGAAATAGACCAAGTTATTCCTACTGGTAAATAGAAAAATACAGCCTCTCCAATTAGCCACAAGAAGGAATGAACTCCAGCCCAAAATGGATACACCTGAGTTATTGTTTTAGTCCCTTCTTCAAGTAATTTGATATCTCCGATTACATTACGGAAACCTAATATCAATCCTCCAACTACAAGTGCTGGAATAAGAGGTGTAAATATTTCTGCTAAATTAGCAAGCATTCTTTGAACAAAATTCATATTGCCTTTTGCTGCAACCTTTGCCTTATCTTTACTAACTCCATCCACTCCTGAAACGGCTACAAACTCATTATAAAAATCCGGTACATCATTACCTATAATAACTTGGAATTGTCCAGCTTGCGAGAAGGTTCCTTTTACAGATTTAATGTTTTTAATCTTTTTAATATCTGCATTTTTATCATCCTTTAAAACAAATCTCATTCGAGTAGCACAATGGGATACTGCTACAATATTTTCTTTCCCACCGATGTATTCTAATAACTGTTTTGAATCTTCTGTGAATTTACTCATAAAAACTCCCCCTATATAATTATTTTTTAGCTTACATACACTTCACTTCTGAAAAATTTATTAAAACTTACATATACTTGTACTTATTTTCACGTGATAACTTGTCTATACAAGTTCTTTATATTTTCATATTAACTCATATATACAAGTTAGTCAATAGATTTGACTAAAAAAATGTAAACGATATAAGAAATATTTTAAATATTAATTTAAAGTATAAAAAAAATCGCCTTATCGGCGACGAGCAAAATCAGAAAACACAAAACGATCTGGGCGATGACGGGATTCAGTATACTCAAATTGTGTTCCATCATTTAAATATACATAATTTTTAACTACCACAACAAAATTATAAGATTTCATATCTAAATTTAATTTATCTCTTGAAGTAGCTGTTTCAACTTGAATAATTTTACTAGCAAAACCTATTTTTATATTTAAGCCCTCTTCAATATATTCATAAATGGACTTCTCTCCAATTTCCTTTGTTAAACCTTGCACTACATCTTTTAAAAAATAATTAATATCAAAAATTATTCTTTCATCTTCTAAACTACGTACTCTATATAATTTATAAGCTTCCTTTCCAATGGCTAAATTGCTTTTTTTGTTTAAGACTTCATCAATAGTAACTAATTCAAATTTAGGAACTGTTGTACTAAACTTTTGTTTACTTCCTTCACTGGCTTCTTTAAAACTAACTAAACCTCCAAAAGAAAAATTAATAAAATCATTTTCTAAAACGAATACCCCTTTTCCATGAAGACTATTAACAAGCCCTTCTTCCGCAAGCATCTCTAAAGCTTTTCTAACAGTCCCTCGACTTACACCATAATCTTTGCAAAAATCATTTTCTGAAGGGAGTTTTTCTCCTGGTGTATAAGTTCCTTTAATAATCGCATTTTTTATATTATCATATATATCTGTATATAATTTTTTCATTTAAAGCCTCCATAGCCTACATATGTTTCATAGCTTAATTTCTACTTTATTTCCACTGTACTTCTAATAGTATACCATATTCATAATATCTCCTAACCAAAACTATGTTATAATTTTAGGATACATTTAAAATACAGGAGATGATAAATCATGGATACAAATATACTAATAAAAGTACTACTACTTTTAGTTCCAGCCGGCCTATTTTTATACTTTGATAATAAGTTATTAATCAGTAATAAAGTAAAAGCAAAACTTAAGATAACTAGATTCTTAGGATTATATGCCTTTATAACAATATCCTTAATACTCCTTGCAATTATAGTGGCTACCTTAGCAATGGTTTTACATTTATCTAGTGCTTTTACATATGCCCTTGAGTCCATACTAATGGGTGTTTTATTAGGGTTATTCTCAAATATACAGAAGCTAATAAGAAAAAAAGAGAGATAGAAATTTCATTAAAACAAAATTGCTCTTAAAGACTAATACAATTAGTATATAAGAGCAATTACTATACTTTAAATGATATTACATTTATTATTTAATAAATGTAATAATAAATTTGGTTCCTATATCCAACTTGCTTTGTACTTCAATCATTCCATTATGTGCTTCAATTATTGATTTTGAAAGGGCCAGTCCTATTCCAATAGATTCGCTTTTCTTGGAGGTTTTTGCTTTATAAAACCGTTTAAATATATTTGGTAAATCGACATCTGCTATACCCTCTCCTGTATCTTCTATTATAACTCTTGTATACAAAGGACTTTCCATAAGCTCCAAATTTATGGTTCCACCACTAGGCGTATGTTCTAAAGCATTTTTAATAATATTAATAATAGCCTCTTCAAGCCACAATCTATCATGCTGAAAATTTATCTCCTGCACTTCTTTAAAAGTAATCGCAACAAGTGCGTCATATGCCTTACTCTCTAATGCATCTATTGCATCTTGCAGGGTTTCATTTAAGCTTTGCTTTTCTTTCACAATTTCTATAGCTTTAGCATCTAATTTAGCTAACTTAAGTAAGTTTTTTATCAGCCAATTCATCTTTTCCAGTTGGTTTTGATTATTTAATAAAAAGGCCTCATTTTGCCTTCGAGACAATTCCTTTGTAACCATAATATCATTATATAAAATTACAGATGAAAGTGGAGTTTTTAGCTGATGGGATATATCTGATAATAAGTCCACTAAAAATTGTTTTTCCCTCCTAAGATCGCTTAAATTACTCCTAATAATCCCCCTCATGGAGTTAAAAGAAATTGCCAATTTTGAAAAATCCCCTTCTCTATTTTCATTTATGGCTATATCGTAATTTCCATCAACTACCTTTTTTGCTGCAAAGGTTAATCTTCTTATCCTTTTATAGAAAAAACTATATTGAAAATAATTCAGTATAAATAATATAGTGGTCATGACAATAAAGATTAAAACAATTGAGTAATTATTCCTTATAATGGTTCCACTTACATATGGGAAAAGTGAATCTTCTAAATCTTCAGTTAACCCATATTGCTTTAAAAACGCACTTCCCTTTATACCTTCTTCCTTAGAGATTTCTTTTGTAATAAGAGGTATAATTTCCTTCTCCAATTCTGGATTTTTGGCAACTACCCTTTGCGAAATAGCTCCCAAACTTTTTATATAGTCAGCCTTTAAGTTATCATGATGCATTTTTAAAAGCAAAGAAGTAATAAGTAAAAATATAGTCATTAAAAATAAAAGAACGGCCGTGCTTATTTTCAGTTCAGAATTAATAAAATATCTTCTCATACTAATCTACTCCTTAATCGTCACCTGCGGTGCTGCAAGTATCCTTATTCCACTTATACCCTAGTCCACGTTTATTAACAATATACTGTGGCTCCCTTGGATTGTCTTCTATTTTGTCTCTTATTCTCTTAATATAAACAGATAGCGTGTTTTCATCAAAAAAAGGATCTTCCCCTTCTAATAATTCACACAATATCTCATCCCTCTTCATTAAAACATTAGGCTTATTCATAAATATTAATAAAAGCTTATACTCTTGTGCTGTAAGATTTATAGCTTCACCATTTTTCTGGACTGTCCCTTTTATATTATCAACAAGTATATTTTCACTTTTTAATGTATTTTCTGATGATGTTTTTTTAGAGTTGCTTATATTTTTAGAATTTCTTCTTATTGATGCCTTTATTCTTGATAAAAGTTCTCTAACACGAAAGGGCTTTGTTATATAATCATCCCCACCTATTTCAAGACCTTGAACTATATTAACCTCATCATCACAAGCTGTTAAAAATATTATAGGCACATCACTTTTGGTCCTTATGTACTTACATAATTCGTATCCATTGCCATCAGGCAGGTTAACATCTAATAAAATTAAATCGAACAGCTCCACTTGGAATAAGTTTTTTCCACCTTCTACTGTTGGGGTTCTAGAAACTTCGTAGCCCCCATCCTTTAGAGAAAACTCTATGCCAAGAGCCAATGACTCATCATCTTCGACTAATAATAATCTATCCATAATTTTCACCTCATTTTAAATATTGTAAACAATTAACACCTTAATAATACCTCAATTATGGATTAAGTTAAAGCTAACCTAAATGTCTAAATTAGAAAAGAGAAGATTATTATTAATAATCTTCTCTAACTGCTTGAATTAAATTTTCATTTTTTATTCTTGCCAGTGGTGATAGTACTGAAACATACCCTATTACTATAGATGCAATTGCCGCAATAGTTATTGCCTGCCAAGGTACCATCCATCCAAACTCTCTAAATCCACCCATTGATTTGTACAGTAGAAATGATATACCGGAGCCTATTATACAACCGTATATAGCACCCACAACGCCATAGAGAAGTCCTTCAAGTACAATCATTTTCTTTAAGCCCTTTTGAGTTAGCCCTATAGATTTTAATGTAGCAAATTCTCTTTTTCTTAAGATAATATTTGTTGTTAATGTATTTACAATATTGACACTACCTATTAAAGAGACTACCAGTACAAATCCATACAATAATATCTGAACCATTAAAATTGCAGATTTTCCAGTTCTATTATTATCTATATTATTTATTACAATTAGTGAAGAATTTGATTTTATGGCAGCTTCTATTGCTACTTTTCCTGCATCTTCATTTTTTACATCTTTAAGAGCTATGTTTAAGTTTACAGGTTTTATATCCTTATTATCTATTAATTTCTTTCCCATTTCCTCAGTTGTGATTATCTTCAGTCCATTTGAAGATCCCCTATAGTTAAAGGGTTCATTTTCAAGGATTGCCATAACTTTTACTTTTTGAACCTTTCCTTTACCGAATTCAACCTTTACCTTATTGGATTCGATCTGTCCCAAAGCATTAAATTGTAGATCTATTTCATCTCCTACTTTTATGTCTGCTATTGGTCCAAAATAATTTTTTTTAGTATTTTGATTGTACACTACATTCTTATTAATTAAAATTACTCCGTTTTCACTGTTTAGTTTTTTTATATCAATATTTCCTGACTGTAGATATTTTTTAGAAGCTTCTAGTGAATCCGCATCATAAATCATAATAGAACTTTCTAAAAGAGTTTTATCCACTCCATCTAAAGTTGCTTTTTTATATACATTTCCCATATCCTGAATTTCTTTAACTCCACTATTTTTGTTTATTGCCATGTCGAAAAAATAAGGATCGTAAACTCTATATACCTTATCCACTGACTTTATGGCTTTAATATTAGCTTCTGTTTTATTGTTTATGGATTGATTATTGCTTTCAACTGTATTATTTCCTCTTACAACTGAGAAGTGAATATTTTTTGATTCATTAAGATCTGATGATATATTCAGTGACATATCCATAAAGGATTTAAAAGTAACAAATAGCACTACACTTATTACTATTGAAAAAACAGTTATTCTATATCTTTTTCTATTTCTCTTTATATTTTTAGCTGCAAGTGCTCCTTCAAACCCAAATATTCTTTGAATAACTACATTATTTCTTCTTTTTATTTTCTCCTTTGTTATAGAGTTTCTACCACTTATTGCATTCAGTGGTGAAATCCTACCTGCGAAGAATGCTGGCACCAATGCAGATAGGTATATAGATACTAACCCTACTGCTGCGCTTATGCATAAAACCATAGGCGATATTGATGTTTTCATAGGCATAACTGAATCTGCACCAATTAATTTAAATGCAATGCTTATTCCATAAATAGCTATAATGCCACATATAAGTCCAAGTGGTATGGCAATTGCAGCTAAAATTGTAGCCTCCCTTAGGACAATCTTTCTAATTTGCCTTGGAGTTGTTCCCACTGCTCTTAAAAGTCCAAACTGTTTTATTCTTTCTACAACACTTATTTGAAAGGAGTTATAAATTACAGCTATAGTAGATATTACAACTATCCCAATTATTATTGCAAGAGCTGCATATAATCCTCCGAGGCCCGAACTAGAATCTCCTACTCCCTGCATTTGTAACAAATAACTATTTTCTATAACAGAATCCTTCTCACCTAGCTGCTTTAATTCTTCTACGGCAGCCTTTAAGTTTGTCTTTGAGCTTATTTCTACCAGTAACGTTGCATTTTGTTTATTAATATTATTATCTTTTAATAAAATTAATCCCATACCATCTATTTGACTTTGTACATTATCCTCGAGTATTCCTACAAGAATATATTCTTTATCCATAACTTTAATTTTATTTCCTACTTTAGCATTCTTATCAATATATGATGTTATCCACTTTTCCATTGCTATCTCATTTTCTTTTTCTGGTAATCTCCCTAGCTTAGCTTTATATGGAAAAAGTTCCAAAGCCTTGTCTGTTGCTGTTACAATATTAGCTAGCAATTTATCCCCTAATTTTATTTCCTTACTTACAGTATAAAGTCCACTCCTAGATACTTTAGGATTATTAACTACTTTAGATATTAGTTTTTCATCCGTCTTTTGGAATACTAAATGGTAAGAACCATAACTATTTTTAGCATCCTGTATCTGTGCATCCTGAATTCCTTTAAAGAAAAGTCCTATTGTTGATATAAGTGCAACTGATAACATTATTCCTATAATAGTGAGTATAGTTCTTTTCTTATTTCTCTTTAAGTATTTTCCTGTTAGCTTTTTATAACTTGTTATCATCTTTTCTTCGCCCCCCTAGCTTACTTTCAAGTGCTTATCAGAAATTATTTCACCATCTTCAATGGTTATAACTCTATCTGCCATGACTGCTATATTAATGTCATGGGTAATAAGTATTAGTGTTTGATTATACTTTTTAGCAGTAAACTTTAATAATTCTATAACATCCTTTGAATTCTTAGTGTCAAGATTTCCTGTGGGCTCATCTGCAAGTATTATTGATGGCTTATTGAATACTGCTCTACCAATTGATACCCTTTGCTGTTGTCCACCTGATAACTCTGAGGGAAGATGTTTTTTTCGCTCGCTAAGTCCTAATACTTTAATAAGCTCTTCTAGATAAATTTTATCCACCTTATCATTATCTAGTAGTGCTGGAAGTGCTATGTTTTCTTCTACATCTAAAATAGGTAGTAAGTTATAAAACTGAAATACAAAACCTATCTTTCTTCTTCTAAATACTGCAAGCTTCTCTTCCTTATAATCATAAATGCTTTCCCCATCAATAATCACATTGCCATTTGTTGGCCTATCGAGACCTCCCAATAAATGAAGAAGTGTACTTTTGCCAGAACCTGATGCTCCCACAATTGCTACAAACTCTCCCTTATGAACTGATAAATTTATATTTTTAAGTGCCTCTACCTTATTTTCACCTTTGCCATAAGTTTTAGTTAAATTTTCAACCTTTAAAACTTCCATTTATATCTCTCCCCTTTTATATCTCGTTTTTTCATTACTATAAACATATTATACTTCTCGATTTGCTGACACTCCATGTCACTTCACTTACAAATAGAAAAGGTTATCTTACAATTTTGTAAGATAACCTAAGGTAAACCTAAGGTGCCACCCACGTGGCAAGTGGCAAGTTAATGTTCCTGTAACCTTTAATAAAATACTTCCTACATCTTTAAATCCTTCCAACTTACCTTAAAACTAATTTTCCAAAGAATTATGTTAACTATCAAAAGCAGCACAGCATAAATGGAAACAAACATCATATTATTTCTAATAATTATATGGATCCCAGCAAAAACTCCAAGTATCACTATTGTAATTAGTGATGGTCCTATAAGCTTTCCACTATCTGCTGTAGCAAACTTTACACTAAAGGGCATTTCCTTATTGGATACTTTAAAATATGCTAAGGATACTATTAAAAGCACTAAAAACATTACTATTAAATCTATAATTATTGAAGGCCCTTTAAGTATTAAAAACACTCCAGCCTCTAATATATAAAGCGGTATTATTAGCTTGAATATAGTTCCTTTTACTGCCCCTTTTAATATTATCCCTGGATTTTCTATAGGTAATACCTTGTATATGAAAGCACCTTTATAACTATCACTATTATTTATAAAGGCTGTACAAAAACAAAGCAGGAATACACTTATATACATTAACAAATGAATTTTACCACCAAAACCTGTTTGAATATTATCCATGAGGGATTTACCACCTCTATCCATGATAATGAATAGGATTGGAAAAAATACGGCCATTGCTAATGTTGGGTACACCTTAAGTTTCAAATTTCTTTCTGTAGCTATCATGTTTTGAGTAAATTTAAACATACTCCTTTCAATCTTATTCTTGCAAACTAATGCTGCTATAAATTCTTTTCTATTTTCACTCCGCTTACTTACATTTCCTCCATTTTCATTTAATTTCTGAAGGTTCTTTTCAAAATAAGGCACAACCCCTTTAATATAAACCGTAATTAACAAAATCGGACCTACTATTGCAAGTAGACATAAGATTATTAAAAAAGGTTGTTTATTACCATCGATGTATATTCCAAATGGCGCTGCAAACCACATAGATGGAAGTAGTGCATGCCAAAATTTTGGTACATATTCAATATTCATACTTTTCATATTAAAAACCCTACCAACTAGCTGATATCCGAAGGCAAACACAAAGGCTAATAATATTTGAAAATAGTTAATTATATCCTTTAGTTTTTCTCCATCAAAAAACTTCAAAACTAAAGTGTATAGTAATGCTGTTAAGGCTATAACTAACAATACTGAAAGTATATTTTCTATACTAAATATCAAAAAAAATAAAGGTCCATAGTTTATAGTACCAAGAACTAGCGGAAGCAAATTTAATGACAGTGATAACCCCATTAGGTATATAAATATATGAGTACTCTTTGCCGCATTAAATGTCTTACTATCAATAGGTTTGGGCAACAATATATTTTTCTCTTTTACATCTAGTAAAACTGCTGAAAAATCAGATATCATAAGAGATACCATCATAAATAGATTTATACCTATAACAATATTTGTTGCTATCATAGAGGACATATCACCCATCATTATGAGTCCAATAAAAATGCTCATAAATCCATTGATCATAAGCAAGGATAAATAATTATTCTTTTCCTCTGTATCATCTTTCTTTTTATTATTTCCCATGACAGTGCTTACTCTTCGACCATCCATGGTTAGTTTTATTTGCAGGATCATTCTCATGGTCTTATAGTTAACACCTAATTTTTTATATAATGATTGAAATTTATCTAATATTTTTAATACGGTGAAATTCTTCATAATTACACCTCTTCAACCAAAGAAACAAATTCTTTAGCAATCTCCGCATGCTCATTAAAGCCTGTTAGCTGATTGAATATTTCTTCAAGTGAACCTTCCTTTTGATTATTATTAAGCTCCTCAAAACTTCCGTCTGCTACTACTTGTCCATCATTTAAAAGCAATATTCTATCACTTACCTTCTCAACAACATCCATTATATGTGAAGAATAAAATATAGTTTTTCCGTTATTTGCAAGAGAACGCATAACCTCTTTAAACACCATTACACTATTAGCATCTAGACCACTTAAAGGTTCATCAAAAAATAATATTTCTGGATTATGAATTAAACTACATATTATAAGTAACTTTTGCTTCATACCTTTTGAATATGAGGATATTCTAGAATTTATAACACCCTCCATTCCAAATAAGCCCATTAACTTTTTTGCTTTCTCAATAAGCTTTTCCTCTTCTAATCCATATATTTCACCTAAAAAGGTTATATACTCATAAGCAGTTAAGTTTTCATATATATCTGCAAGCTCTGGAACATAACCTATTTTCTTTTTATACTCTACACTTCCATTACTTATATCTTGTCCTAATATTTCTACTTTTCCTGTGTATCCTTCTAATATCCCAAGCATTATTTTTATAGTTGTACTTTTACCAGCACCATTAGTCCCTATATATCCTATTATCTGGCCTCTAGGAATCTCTAGATTTATTCCATTAAGTACCCTTTTGTTACCATAACTCATTTGTAAATCCACGATTGATATTATACTTTCCGAGTTTCCCATCATACCAGCTCCTTGAATGTAGTTTTCTTTTCTTCCATATCTTAGTATAACATAAATAAGTGCCACCCATGTGGCAAGTGGCCATTTGCAAGAATAAAATTCTCTAACATTAAAGAAAGTAATATGATGCTAAATCATAAGGCGACCTAATTATTAGGTCGCCTTTCTTTATATCATTTCTAGGAAAGCTTCAACTCTAGTCTTAATTTGACCTGAATCCTCTGTGGAATAATCTGTTTCAATGTTTATTATTGGAATTCCAGCCTTCTTTAACTCCTCTGCTACCTTTTTATATTCTATAGCATAAGTATGGCAGAAAGAAAGATTAGAATGTATAACTCCATCAATGTTATATTCTTTAGCATATTTTAATAAATCATCTATCCTTCCATCATTTGGAGTAAAGCAAGCACAGTTGATGCTTAAATATCTGTCTGCTAAATTCTTTATCATATCTTCTATAGTTTCACCTTCAAGAGATACTTCATTTTCAAAATATTTTGTTCCTGTACATGTTTCCTCTACCACTACTTCAGCCGATAAATTTTCTATGATCTGATGAAGCTTCCAGTTTGGTAGAGCCATAGGGGTTCCAGTAATCATTATTCTTTTTTTGCCTTCTGCTTTTGAAGTTTTAACTCTTTCCTGGAGCTCATCACAAAGTAAATTCACCTGAGCAGTGAATCTTTTGGGATCATCATAAAAAGCTATTTGAGATATAAGAAGTGCATCTAATCCACTAATAGGTGATGGCGTGAATTTTCTAAAATCATAAAGTCTTTTTAATGCCCTTCTTTTATTATTAACTACTTCTATACCTTTTTTTAAGCTTTCAACTGTTACCTTGTTTCCAGTCAACTCTTCAACCTTTTCTATAAATAATTTTATTTCTTCCATCCACATGGTATAGTCTTTTGTTCTCTTCATTTGTGGTATATCCATAACATGCACTGGTACATATTCTTCTAATATTTCCCAAGCCTTTTTCTTCCCATCACAGGTTGTTTCTCCAACTACCATATCACAAGATTGTATATATGGACATGTGCCACCAACTTTTGCCCCTACAGCAGCTTTGATAAGGGGACACATATTTTTGGGAAGTACTTTTTCTCCGTCTGGCACCCAAAATTGTGAACCTGCACAAAGCCCTACTGATATAGCGTTAGCAGCTAAAATAACTTCATCCGGAACAAAAACACAGAAGGTACCAAGAACCTTCCCCCCCTGCTTTTTATGAGCATCGAGTTCTTGAATTCTAAGTCCATGTACCTCTGCTACAACAAAATTAAAATAATTCATTGCCTCTGGTCTATTTTCTTGAGTTAAATAAGTAGAACCGTACATATCAGGTAATACTGCACATAATTGATCATGTTTAGCTAAATCCATGTTAAGACTTTTCCATAATTCTCTATAATCTGCCATTTTAAATTCCCCCTCATATTTTATGTTTTTCTAACCATCTTTATATATTTATTGTATCATTTTTTTATAAATACAATTATTTTGTTTAATGATAGATGAATTGCTATCTATAGGCAACGTTTACAATACTTTATATTTACACCCCTTGCAATATATAAGTGTTATTAATAATCACTAATACATTTATTAATCGCATCTATAGTATAAAGTACGTCTTCTTTACTATTGCTATGACTAAAACTAAACCTTACTGTGCCACTAGGGAATGTTCCCAAAGTCTTGTGGGCAGAAGGTGCACAGTGAAGGCCACATCTTGTCATAATTCCATAATCTTTGCTTAGATGATGAGAAATAATACCATTATCCAAATCACTCCCAGTGAAATCTAGTGAAACCGTAGCAGTTCTATGTTCAATTGTAGGTATACCTATAAATTGAACTGTAGGTATATTTTTTATTTCGTTTATAAATAACTCTGTAAAATACAGTTCTTTTTCTCTAATATTATTAATGCCTGTTGCTAGTAAGTATTTTAGTGAAGCATTTAATCCAAAAATTCCTGGTATATTAGGTGTGCCTGCTTCAAACTTATCAGGCATATAGTAAGGCTGGATTTCTTGCTCAGAAAGACTTCCAGTGCCACCTTCTATTAAAGGTTCAATTAAAGTTGCTAATTTATCATTTGTTATAAATCCGCCTATTCCTTGAGGGCCAAGTAGTCCTTTATGACCAGTGAAAGCGATTATGTCTGCACACAATGAATTAAAGTTAAGATCCATAAATCCAGCACCTTGAGCACTGTCTATTATGAAATAAAAATTATTATCTTTACATATTTGTCCTATTTTATGTAATGGAAGTATAGTACCACATACATTCGACGCTGCAGTCATAATTATCGCTTTAGTGTTTGGTTTTATATTTGATATAACATCTAAAATATTAAGTTCACCTAAGCTGTTGCATTGAACTCTTGAGAATTCTATACCTTTTTTTAAAATAGAATTCAAAGGTCTCATAACTGCATTATGTTCCATGGAAGAAACTATAACGTGGTCTCCGGTTTTAAATAATCCTTTTATTATTGTATTAAGACTCTCTGTAATATTTTTATTGAAAATAACATTTTCAGGTTTATTAAAACTAAAAAGATTACAAATAAGCTCTCGGGTTTCAAAAACGATTTTTTCCGCAGAGTAAGAGTTGCTATATGCTCCTCTGTTTACATTACATCCTATATTGGTTATATAATTACACATGCTTTCAGCAACACCGGGAGCTTTTGGAAAAGCAGTTGCAGCATTATCTAGATAAATTTGTTTCATAAAGTATTCACCGTCCTAACAATATAGATTAAAACATATTAATTTTATATGATTTAATTATACTGAAGTTTATTGTAAATATATGTACTTATAGAAAATATCTATAGATGTTAAGGAGTATATAGAAAATAGTAATTTAACATTAGTGGTTTAATTTGGTATTATCATAGTGACATGTAATAATTAAAAAATAAGGATGTGTCTAATCTGGAATATATAGCAGTATTTTTCACACATTTAGGAGCATTAAAATATGATAAATATCTAAAGAGTGTAAGTACACGTTCAGAGTTTATGCCAGTACCAAGAAAGTTATCATCTAATTGTGGTGTAGGTGTAAAATTTAATTATACTGAGGACATTAATAAAATCATATCTGAAGATATTGAAAAGCTTTTTTCTCTAGACGATAATGAATATAAGCTTATATACACTTGTGAATAAAAAAAAGGAACATTTCTGTTCCTTTTTTTCATGTCTACGAATATAATTTTAATTTCATGAAAAATGTAATTCCAAAAAACATTGAAGCAATAAGAACCATTGTAGCCCCAGAAGCAGACCCTAAAAAGTAAGATAAAATAAGTCCCGTTACCCCTGAAATAAGGGCAATCGATATGGAATATACATGGTACTGCCTAATATTGCTAGAAATATTTCTTGCAGCAGCAGCCGGTAGAACTAACATTGAACTTATAATTAGAACCCCTACCCATTGAATAGATATTGTTACAACAACCGCAACAATAATTGTAAATAAGTATTCATAAAAATCAACGTTAATGCCTCTGCTTCTTGCCAATAATTGATTTACACTTACTAAGAGAAGCTTATTAAAGGCAACTGACCAAATAATAATTACAATTATAAATATAATTGGAAGTATTAACAAATCAGTTTTGCTAATGCTTAATAAATCACCTATAAGATAAACAGAATATTTTGCAAAGCCACCTCTAAAGGATAATATTACAACACCAAGTGCCACTGCTGTAGATGAGAAAACACCTATTATAGTATCAGTTGAAGAAGTATTAACATTCTTAACTTTAATTATTACTACAGCAAGCATAAGTGAAAATGCTAGCATAGACCATATTGGATTTTCTATACCTAAAATTACCCCAATTGCTATTCCTGTGAGAGCTGAATGACCCAGCGCATCTGCAAAAAAAGCCATTTTGTTATTTACAACCATGGTGCCAAGTAAACCGAACATAGGAGTAACCAATAAAACCCCTAACAGTGCATTTTTCATAAACACATAATGTGCCCATTCAAAGGGAAGTAAAAAATCTACGAGATTATACCATAAAGACATTATTCATCATCCTTTTCGTTTTCATTTACCATAACTTTATTCCAATCTACACCAAAAACATCAATTACTTTCTCATTGCTAAATACTTCCTCTGCCGTACCACAACATTCTATGGTTTTATTATTTATAAATACAATGCGATCTGCATATTGTGATACTAAGTGTAAATCATGAGAAACTAAAATAATAGATAAATCATAATTCTTTCTTAGATTTGATACAGTTTTATAAAATAGTTTTAGCCCATTTTGATCAATTCCTGATACTGGCTCATCTAATAATAATATATCAGGTATAGGTTGAAGTGCTAAGGCTAGAAGCACTCTTTGCAATTCTCCACCGGATAATACCCCTAAACGCTTATCAATAAGATATTCCCCGTCAACTAATGATAAACTTTCAAGAGCTTTTTTTCTTATATCCTTGGAAGTGGAAAACCAAACAGGTCTGGTATTTAATGTAGTTGCAAAAATATCAAGAACACTTACAGGTGAACTATAATCAAAATCAAGTTTCTGAGGCACATACCCCATTTTAAGTTTCCGTGCTAGTTTCTTGTTTCCGTCAACAAAAGTTATATCTCCTGAATGAGGTATTCCTCCCAGTAAAGCTTTTATAAGTGTACTCTTTCCTGCACCATTTGCTCCTATTATAGCTGTCAAATCCCCACAATGAATGTGGAGATTGATATTTCTTAATATCTCTGTTTTTCCAATAGTAACTCCAAAATCTTTTATTTTTGTGCAACATAATCCACAGCTACATTTTTTACAATTTATATTTTTTACTTTAATACTACTTTTCATTTTAAGACTATTTTTCATTTTAGGATTATTTATTGATTTAGAATCATTTATCATTTTAAAGCCTCTTCCAATATTTTTAGATTACTATCCATGATATTAATATACGCGTCTGCATCCATAGGTCCTGTAACCATTGGATCAAGAGTATAAACTTTAGAACCTGTTTCCGTAGCAATAGTTTTAATAGCTTTAACCGGATACTGTGGTTCTGCAAACAGCGCTTTTACTTTTAGTTTTTTCACCTGCTCTATAGTTGATTGTAAATCTTTTGCACTTGGCTCAGAACCAGGTTCACGTTCAACAATTCCTACTATGTTGAGATTAAATTCCTTGGCAAAATACGGAAAAGCCTCATGGAAAGTAACTATGTCACGATTTTTAACATTATCTAGTGACTTGTGCATTTTTTCCTTTTGAGCCTCAAGTTTTACTATGTATGCTGCGGTATTTGCTTTATACTTTTGTGCATTAGCAGGGTCTAGTGTAGCTAACTGTTCTCCAATATTTTTTACTTGTGTTATAGCATTAGAAATACTTACCCATAAATGTGGGTTGTAGCCCTCATCGCCTTCATTTTTAATAAGTTCTATGCCTTTGCTTGAATCAATAACTTTAAGTTTAGGCATTTGTTCTGTTACCTTATCCATAAATGATTCCATATCTGCACCATTAGTTACAAACACCTGTGCACCATCTAGTGTTTTCATATCATCAGTAGTAATAGAATAATCATGAAGACATCCTGTCATTGGTTTTGTCATATCAATAACTTTTACATTTGGAACATCCTTTGCTACATTTAATGCAAATATGTACATAGGGTAGAAGGATGCAGCAACAGTCATTGTTTTATTATTATTTGTACCAGCATCTGTTGATGCTGCATTGTTTTTTTTTGAAGTACATCCACTAAAAACTACTACAAATACAAGAATTAGTGATGTTATTTTAGCAACTATATTTTTCATAAATATTCACCCTTTCATTAAATGCAAACCATTTGCATTTACATTTCTTTTAGATTATATTACACCTTGTAACAAATAGCAACCCCGAATTCTTCATAATGATTTGTGTATTCTTAGTGAGTATATTATAATGTATGAAGTTGAGCTTATTTTTAGAAAATAATTTAATAGAGCACACTTTTCATTAAGGGTCCTAGGGAGGTTAACCATGGATATTACAGATGTAATAAATCAAATAAATAAGATAGGTGAAGATACAAAAGATAAATTTGCTCCTTTTCAAGTATTAAAAACTTTTAAAAGTGGAAGGTCTGAGGCCGGAGTATTTATGGTCGAATATGGAAGTGCTAATAGGATAGGTATTTTAAAGGTAACTAAAAGCAATGAAGGAGAAGTATTTCAAAAGGCTTATGCACTAGCTTCAGAAAACAATATGCAAAAGTATATTGCCAAACTACTATCTAGTTATAAGATTCAAGGTAAAAACAAAGCTACCTTATATGTTAACTTATATGATTTAGCTGGGGATGACATATATAATAGTGAGACATTTTTGGATAAGGTTTTAAATGAAGATGAACTTAAAGATAATATAGTATCAGCGATAACTAAGTTTTTATTTACTTGGAACAAAGAACATGTTAAAAAGAATATGTGTCCAATGGATATAGTTAAAAGTGAACTTTCCTATAGATATATGGATAGTAAATTTGTACAGGCTTTTGAATCCATAGGGGTAGACAAAAATATAAAGTGGATATCATTAGATGGAACGGACATTTTGCTACCTAATCCATATTATTTTTTTAATAATGAAAATGTTTGGAATAATTTAAAGGTAATTTGTCTTACTTCATATGCACATGGAGATTTTCAAGGAGATAATATTATACTCACTGAAAATAAGCCTGTTATAATTGATTTTTGTGATCTTCTGGAGGATTGTAATGTTTTCCACGATTTAAGATATCTTGAATCCATAACCCTTGGAGATTGTTTAGAAATTGATAAGGAATCAGATAGAGAATTATGGAGTAAGGTATGTGAAAGTTCAAGTGGTGGAATAATAGAAATAGAGCTTCCCACTGGAAAAGGAATGAGTCTTTTAAGAGGGCTTATAAATAAGCTTCGTGAAAATGTTAAGTTAATTGTTTGTGATAGTCGTAACAGCTTATACGATCCTTCGTTTCATCTAGCAGGCACAGCTTGTGGATTAATTAATTTGAGAAAATATACAAGTGTAAATAAGAAAAAGGCAGCTTTTATATATGCAGCCTTTAACTTGAAAAATTTTCTCAAGGATGAAGCAGTTAATATGTATGATCCTAAATTAGATTCATGCATGGTCTTTAATTGGAAGAATCCAAAAATCGGAAATAACCTGGTAGTTTTAGAGCCCACTGATTAATACAAAGTAGCAACAGAAATTGGAGATAATTTTCAATTTCTGTTGCTACTTTTATTTTATACCTTAGTAATCTATTCATATATTAAGCACTTGTCTTAATGCCTTCGCAACTCCATCTTCATCATTTGTTGCTGTTACTAAATCCGCTATGTCTTTAACAGCTTGTTCTGCATTTCCCACCGCAATAGCATAGCCTGCATATTCAAGCATACTTATATCATTATGATTATCTCCTATTGCAATAATTTCTTCTCTTTTTATTTTCAATGTCTCTGCTAAATCCTTTAGCGCATTGCCTTTAGTTACACCCGCTGTCATAATATCTAGTAAGTTTGAGGATGATTTAATTGCCTCAATGCCAGGAATTTTATTTATTTCTTCTTTAACCTGTTCAAGAAGTTCAAAATTATCATTTGTAACTAAAATTTTAAATACTTTTTCATCTAAGTCTGAATAGATATTATCAACGATTTTTATAGCTACCTTTTCTTCTTCACATAGGCTCTCATTACGCTCTGCAAAATACTTTACTCTGCCCTCTATACTTTCACTATAAACCGTATACTCGCAATATACTGCAAAAACAAGATTATTTTTCTTGCAGATATCTACAATTTTTGTGAAATCCTCTCTTTCTATAATCTGTGCATGATAGAACTCACCTTTACTTAGATTTCTAACTAGTGCACCATTACAAGAAATAATTGGGTTATTATTTCCTATTTGTCTGAGATAGGGTTTAATCATTGTATCCAATCTACCAGTAGCTATAGAAAATAAAATCCCGCTTTCATTTAATTCTTTTACAATTTTTAAATTCTCCTCAGATATTTCGTCTTTACTATTTAAAAAAGTACCATCCATATCAGTAACTACTAGTTTAAAACTCATATTAATCTCCCATATATTTATTAGTATTTCACCATGTTATTTTTTTTGACCATAATATGCATTTTTACCATGCTTTCTTAAAAAGTGTTTGTCCAAAAGCGTACCAGCAATAGCTTCTAGATTCTTATTTAAATGAATACTTCTATAAGCCATTTTTGCAACCTCTTCCATTACTACAGCATTATGAACTGCATTCATGGCATCTTTTCCAAAAGCAAAGGGACCATGATTATTTACTAAAACACCCGGTACAAATACTGGATTAATTCCATCAAAGGTCTCTACAATTACCTTTCCCGTCTCATATTCATATCTTCCATTAATTTCATCATGAGTTAATTTTCTTGTACAAGGTATACTTCCATAAAAATAGTCTGCATGGGTTGTTCCAAAACAAGGTATTTCTCTTCCAGCCTGTGCAAAACTTGTTGCCCAACTTGAGTGAGTGTGAACTATACCTCCTATTTCTTTAAATTCATTATACAACAATACATGTGTTTCTGTATCGGAAGATGGATTTAATTTACCTTCAACTATTTTACCCTGAAGGTCTATGACTACCATATCCTCTACTTTCATTTCTTCGTAGGAAACTCCACTTGGTTTTATTACAATTAATCCACTTTCTCTATCAATGGCACTTACATTACCCCAAGTAAAAGTTATAAGCCCTTTTTTAGGAAGCTCCAAATTCGCCTTAAATACCTTTTCTTTAAGCTTTTCTAGCATTATCCATCCCACCTTCAACCATTTTTCCTTGAATAAACATTCTTGCATTATAAATATCGCGTATAGCAGCTTCTTTTGTAATAACCACACTATTATCAGCCCACATTTCTATTAAAAAAGGCCCTTGATAATTCAATTCTTTTAATTTTTTAAAAAGCTCTGCAAATCTAACTATACCTTCTCCAAAAGGAACTTCCTTAAATATTCCTGGCTTTGTTTCTTTTACGTGAATTGCAACAGTGTGCGGAAGCCCAAGCTCTAGTTCCGACTCAACGTCGCTACCCCAAGCACTTAAATTACCTAAATCCGGATATATTTTAAACCAAGGTGAATTAAATCTAGTTACATATGGCATTGCTCTTAAAATAGTACTTATAAACTTTGTATCCATTATTTCAAGTGCAAGCATCACACCTGCTTTACTTGCCATGGCAATAGATTTCTCCATTCCTTCTATAAACAAAGCTTTTGTAATTTCATCTTCTTCTTCATAATATACATCGTAGGCTGCTAATTGAATTGTACGTATTCCTAAATCCACGGAAAGTTCAATTGCTTTTTTCATAATATCAAAAGCTTTGCTGCGAGTATCTTCATTTTTACTTCCAAAAGGAAACCTTCTATGACCACTCAAACACATACTTGGAATCATAACCCCAGTAGCGCTTATAAGCTTCTTCATTTCTTCTCTTTCTTCCTTTGACCAATCAAGTCTAGCTAACTTTTCATCTGTTTCATCTATTGAAATTTCCAAATAATCAAACCCAGCTTCTTTTGCAGCCACAAGCTTTTCTTCAAATGAAAAACTAGAAGGTAAAGCCTTTTCATATATACCAATTGGAACTCTATCTAAATCATACATATTCCTTACCCCTTATTTAAATTTTTATAGTAAATATCTCTTATTTTTAAAAAAGAACAAAGTTAAAATTAATTTATTAATATTATTGTATACAATATATCATCTATTTTTTCGTCAGTCAACATGTTCTCAAACATTGCACATATGTTCATATTGATTCTTAAGCCTTATAAAATCTAGGTTATTGTCTTTTCTTTATTAAAGCATTATAATCAAATTATAAGAATGTGTTCATTATCAATAATTTGTGAGTAAAACATTGAAAATGTTTGCACTTTAAATATAAAAAATACTTTAAAAAGGAGTTTTAATTATGAATGATTATGAAAGCATGAACGAAAATGAAAAAAATTGCCTTTTAGCTAGTGTAGCAAGTCTTTATTATGAGCACGATATGACCCAATCACAAATTGCTGAACGTTTGTTCACTTCTCGTTCTAAGATTTCAAGACTATTGAAAGAGGCAAGGGAAAAAAGAGTAGTAGAGATAATTATAAAGGAACCTTGGGAAAGATTAACGGAAATTGAAAATGAGTTTATGAAAAGATTTAAACTAAAGCATATAAGAATTATTAATACAAAAGGATCCTCCTACGAATTAACGCTGATTAAACTTGGTGAAATAGCAGCATACTATATCGATAGTAAAATAGACAAGAATACTATTCTCGGTATATCTTGGGGCAACACCATATATAATACTGTTCAAAGCCTTAACTCCAACAAAAATATTCCACTTACTGTAGTTCAAATAATGGGAGCTGCACTAAAGGATAAACCCGAAATAGACGGAATAGATCTGGTAAAGCAATTTGCAAAAACCTATGGAGGAAAGTATCACTACTTATTAGCGCCACTTTTTGTACAGGATAAAGACATGAAAGAGAAACTTATACGAGACCCTTATATATCAGATACACTTTCTCTTGCTAAAAGAGCTACCATTATCTTAACAAGCGTAGGCTCTATAGATTCTACTATTTCAAATACAGCATGGAGCAAATACATCGATAGCTATACTCAATTTGCCCTTCAATCAAGTGGTGCTGTTGGTCATATCGGAGGACATTTCTATGATATAAACGGTAAGCAAATTGAGTCTGAATTAGATAATACTATGATAGGCATAGATCTAGAGGATTTTTATAAAGCACCAAATGTTATATGTGTTGCAGGTTCTAAGGAAAAATCAAAAGCTATACTTGGGGCAATAAGAGGTAAATATGTACACACGCTAATTATAGATGATACTGCAGCATTAAAAATACTAGAATTAGACGATGAAAAATAGAAAGATATATATCTTTCTATTTTTTTTCATAAAATTTTTGACTTATTTGCACATATGTGCAATAGTTTAACATATGTTGACGCTATGTAAGTATATTGATACTATATATATAAAGATATCAATCGGTTTTGATGACTGTTTCGAAGGAGATATAGATTTACCATTTAATTCTTTCCTTAAAAAAATACACCTATAGGGATTTCCTATAGGTGTATTTTTATATAATCGTAAACTATAATCTATCTTTTCCTACCCATTTTCTTAATACTTCTGGAACAAGAATGCTTCCATCTTCTTGTTGCATTTGCTCTACAATGGCGGGAAATAATCTACTTGTAGCTAAACCAGATGCATTCAAAGTATGAACGTACTCAGTATTTTTACTTCCATTTCTTTTAAATCGAATCATTCCTCGTCTTGCTTGATATTCACGGGCATTTGATGCTGAACTTACTTCTTTATACTCATTCATGCTAGGAATCCATATCTCAATATCATAAGTTTTTGCCATAGATGCACTGCAATCTTTTGCAGCTAATTTACTTACTCGATAATGAAGTCCTAATCCTTGAACAAGCCTTTCTGCCTTATTCAAAAGTTCTTCAAAAGCGGCATCTGAGTCTTCTGGCTTTGTATATTGAAACATTTCTACCTTATTAAATTGATGTCCTCTAATCATTCCTCTTTCCGATGCTCTATAGCTTCCTGCTTCCACTCGATAACAAGGGGTATATGAAAAATATTTTTTAGGTAGTTCATCTTCCTTTAAAACTTCATCTCTATGCAAATTAATTAATGCAGTTTCAGAAGTTGGAAGTAAAAATTGGATATTCCCATTATTTTTATTATCAGTAACTTTAAAAACTTCATCTTGAAATTTAGGAAATTGACCTGCGGTTAACCCACACTGGTAATCTAAAATATGTGGAGGCAGAATAAATTCATACCCATCTTTTATATGCTCTTCTATAAAATAGTTAAGAAGTGCCCATTCAAGTATGGCACCATCGCCTTTATAAACCCAGAAACCATTTCCTGAAAGCTTTACGCCTCTTTCATAGTCTACTAAATTATGTGATGTTACAAGCTCCACATGATCCTTTGCAGCAAACTTAAAATCGGGTTTTTTACCCCACTCCCTTATTACCTTGTTATTCTCCTTTCCTCCAGCTACCACATCATCATCTGGCATATTAGGTAAGGCTTCTAAGAAGGTGTTTATTTTTTCTCCAAGAGGTGTCAATTTGTCCTCTAAAATTTTTATATTACTTGAAACTTCTTTCATTTCCAAGTAGTAGCTTTCAATATTTTCACCTTTTTTCTTGAGTTCCGGTATTTCTTTAGACACTTTATTTTTTTTACTTTTTAAGATATCGATGTCAAATATTAATTTTCTTCTATCCCCGTCCCATTGAAGGAGCTCATCAAAATCAACATTGTCCATGCGCTTAGAAAGTGCATCTTTAACCTTTTGTGTATTCTCTCTAATTAAATTTAAATCTAACATAATATATTACCTCCTCAATTTTTCTTTTTGTATTTTAAATAGCTTAGAAAATATAGTTAATTTATTTTGTGAACCAAAAAACTCCCGTCTCTATAAAACTATAGAGACGGGAGTCAAACTCTCGCGGTGCCACTCAATTTGTCATAAGTAAATATGACCACTTTATTGTGAGATAAAGGACACAAACCTTCAAATTTCAGCTTATTGCCATGGAAGCGGAAGGATTATATTGCACACTGATTTTCACCAACCATCAGCTCTCTTAAGTACTATAATAATCTTAATCTCCATAATTGCTGTTTATATTAACAATTTTTTAATAACAAAGCTATTCTTTATAAGATAGTATCATTAAATGTAAATAAAGTAAAGAGATTACTTGATATTAAGAATAATACTAGGTAATCTCTTTGCTTTATGATATTTATTATCCTTTACTTACACAATCTTTTAAACTCATCTGCTACAAATTGTACCTGTGTCCCTACAATAACTTGTAAACTTGTTTTACCAGGTCTAATTATACCTGATATACCTGCAGATTTGATAACTTTTTCATTTACATCTGCTTGACTCTTAATTTCTAAACGTAATCTAGTTACACAATGATCGATAGATACTACGTTTTCTTTTCCTCCAACACCTTTTAATATGATAGATGCTATTTGTGTAAAATCATTACTTGCAAGTTTTATATTCATTTCTCCAAATTCGTCATCCTCTTCTCTGCCAGGTGTTTTTAAATTAAATTTTACTATTACAAATCGGAAAACTACATAATAAATAACAGCGAATACTAAACCAATAGGAATCAATAAAATTGGATTTTGAGCCATAGGTGCCTTAAAGCTTAGGACAAAATCTACAAGACCTGCACTGAAGTTAAATCCAGCTCTCACCGGTAACAATGCACATACAAAAACAGAAATTCCTGTTAAACCAGCATGAACTAAATATAGTCCTGGAGCTAAGAACATGAATGCAAATTCTAATGGTTCTGTAACACCAGTGAAGAAAGAAGATATTGCTGCTGCTAATAATAAGCCATATACTACTTTCTTTTTTTTGTCTTTAGCTGTATGATACATAGCGAGTGCTCCTGCTGGTAACCCAAACATCATTACTGGGAAGAATCCAGTCATGTACATTCCAGTTACTCCTAGTGTTCCTTTACCTAACCAGAAGTTACCAAGATCATTAATTCCAGCTACATCAAACCAGAATACAGAGTTAAGTGCATGGTGAAGACCAGTTGGTATTAGCAACCTATTAAAGAATGCATAAATACCTGCTCCTACAGCTCCTAAAGATATAATCGACTTACCGAAGGCTACTAATGCTCCATAAACTATAGGCCATATAAAGAATAAAATAATAGCTGCAATAATTGATGCTCCTGCTGTTACAATAGCAACAGATCTTTTTCCACTAAAGAAACCTAAAGCATCTGGTAATTTAGTCCCTTTAAATCTGTTGTAACAACTAGCGCCAATTAAACCTGATAAAATACCAATAAATTGCGTTTCAATATGACTAAATGCTGCTGACACTTCTTTAACATCAATCCCTTTAAACATCGCTACAGCTGCTGATGATAATAAAGTTGTAATCATTAGCCAGGAAACAAGACCTGCGAGCCCTGCTGTGCCATCATTGTCATCTGACATTCCAATAGCTACACCAATTGCAAATAAAATTCCCATGTGGTCAATTAGTGCAGCACCTGCTTTTATTAAGAAAGCTGCGGCTACGCTATTTGTCCCCCATCCAGTAGGATCCATCCAATACCCAATTCCCATTAAAATACTTGCGGCAGGTAAACAAGCCACTGGAAGCATTAAAGATTTCCCTAATCTTTGTAGATACTTCATCATAATAAAGTTCCCCCTTAAAATTTAGAATTTATTTTAAAGACTTTTACATCTTTAAATACACTATAAGTCTCGGTAAATAAAAAAGCTGAAAAGGATAATTTAATATTATCCTTTTCAGCTAATGCCCTAATTTAATCGGTTAC
>Ga0209125_1000783_pt1 | contig 36222 bp, 30 predicted proteins | sample BarGraIncub1131A_FD_184503 | JGI IMG/M metagenome (GOLD analysis project Ga0209125, IMG submission 184503) | Arctic peat soil microbial communities from Barrow, Alaska - Barrow Graham LP Incubations 11-31A (SPAdes) (version 2) | ecosystem: Environmental > Terrestrial > Soil > Wetlands > Peat... | reverse complement strand
TAATGAAGAATCGCTGCGGGAAGAACACCGGAAACAAAGCGGACGGAAAGCCACGGGCGCAGATGGCGTGACAAAGGAAGACTACGGCGAGCATCTGGACGAAAACCTGACAGACCTTATGGGTCGCATAAAGAAGTTCAGCTACAAGCCGCAGGCCGTGCGAAGGACGTATATCCCCAAAGCAAACGGGAAGATGCGACCTTTGGGAATCCCGTCGTACGAGGACAAACTTGTACAGGGAGTCATGGCCAACATCCTGAACGAAGTCTATGAACCGAGATTTTTGGACAGCTCATACGGTTTCAGACCGGGGCGGAACGCGCATCAGGTGGTGCGGTTCATTAACCAGACAATCATGACAAAGGGAGTGAACTACGTGCTGGAAGCGGACATTAAAGGCTTCTTCGACAATGTAGATCACGACTGGCTGATGAAGTTTCTGGGAAATGACATCGAAGACAAGAACTTCCTGCGCTACATCAAGCGATTCCTGATTGCCGGAGTCATGGAAGACGGGCAATATCTGACAAGTGATCGAGGAACACCGCAAGGCGGACTGATTTCGCCGGTGCTGGCAAATGTTTATCTTCACTATGTTCTGGATTGGTGGTTTGAAACATGTGTGAAGCCGACGCTGGAAGGCGAGGCTTACTACGTGAGGTATGCGGATGATTATCTGCTGCTGTTTCAGAAGGAGAAAGACGCCGAGCGGGTGATGGAGAGACTGTCACTGAGGCTCAAAGCCTTTTCGTTAGAAATGGCAGAGGAAAAGACGCGTATCCTGCCGATCGGCAGGAACAAGGGAACCAAAGAGGATTTTGATTTTCTGGGTTTCATGTTCTTTAATACGAAAACCCATGGAGGCAAATACCGATTGGGTGTCCGCGCGAGCAAGAAGAAACTGAAAGCAAAGAAGCAGGGAGCCAAGGCATGGCTGAAAACGAGGACGAACAAGGGCGTATCCGAAACGATGGAGACGCTGGCGGCGATTGTGCGCGGTCACTGTAACTATTACGGGGTCAGCGGCAACTTCATGGGTATCCAGAAATATTGGAAATACGTGAAATACGAAACATACAGGATGCTGAACCGTCGCGACCAAAAAGGAAAGCTACGCTATCCGAAGTTTCTGCGCATTTGGAGTTTCTATGTACCCAAGCCCCATATCACGAAGGACATATGGCAATGGCAACCGAAGACGAACTGAAGAGCCGGATGCGGGAAAACCGCAAGTCCGGTTCTGTGAGGGGCAGCGGCATCCCTTCACATTGTAAACAAATACAATGAAAGGAGTGTCGAGCTGTCTACTCGACGGAATATATGAAGAAGAAATTTCTGATTGCTTTGGGACTTGTAGTTATTCTTGTTATGTCGGTTCTTTACTCTTATACTGATGTAACAGAGAGCTACTATGATACCGAATCAACTCAAACCACAAATATCGGCAACCTAACAAAAGACAAAGAAGTACGTCTTGAGTTTATTGCGGACAAGAATAATCTTGGAAGTATTTCACTTATGATCGGAACATATAGCCGAGCAAACTTGCCAACAATGGATGTTCAGATTCTCGATGAAGAACAGAGGATTGTTGCACAGAAGAGCATCAACCTGATGGATGTGACTGATAATTCATATTATAAATTATCGTTTGTTCCGTATAAAGAGAGCGAAAACAGGACATTTAGTGTAATTCTTTCCTCTCCGGAGGCGATTGGTGAAAATGCGGCTACAATATATACATACCAATCTAAAGGCGATTCAACACATTTGTATTTAAATGGGGTAGAGCAGAACTATTCCTTGGCATGCCGAGCTTCGTATTATAATAACTTTGATGTAGCTACACTTGTTGTTCTGATGTATTTTATTGCACTAATCATTTTCTTTATAATCTTTATATATAAAATTTTGTAATAGCTTTTGTTGTGCAGATAATGTGAAATTAATGAAGTCGTGCTAGTGAAAGGTGTGGGGAGTGGGCGGAGTGGGCAGAGAAAGATGAAACACTTGACTTAACATCTCTCATCTATATAATTAAATGTGTTTATGTTAGTTTATAAAAGTGTTGGAGTATCAACTAAAAACAGAGATTGAACATCTGCTAATCAATAATGTATGCATTACATTAACATATGGAGGGTATATGAAGAAAATTACAGTTCAGATTCAATCAATTTTATATAATAATAGTATCAAAGATATTGAGCGATCTTTGGACAGCATGGTATGTGCAATTGAATTGTGCCAGCGTAATGAACAGTATAACTTGGTGGTGCAACTGTTTTATGGTGATTCCTCCAGCTTTCCTGTTCTGTCTGATGAGAAATTTCTTGAACTTTCAAATAAATATTCCGGTTTTCTTAAACTGAATTATTTATTTTTTGATAGCAACACCGGCACAGCAAAAGGACATAATATACTAGCAAAGGATTGCGATTCCCAATATATGCTGATTATGAATCCTGATGTAATATTTGCACCGGATGTATTAAGCCAGTTGCTTTCACCTTTTCAAATGAATAAGCAAGTTGGTATGGTTGAGGCTCGTCAGACACCTATTGAGCATCCCAAGGATTACGACAAATTCACAGGAGAAACAAGCTGGGCCACGACCGCCTGTGTAATTTTTCCTAAAAGCATTTTCGATGCATTAAATGGCTTTGATTCAGATTCATTTTTTATGTATTATGACGATTTGGATTTTTCCTGGCGGTGCCGTATGTTGGGTTATAAAGTTATCTACCAGCCGTCCGCCATTATCTTTCATAGCAAAAATTTGTCAAATGAAGGTGCATGGATGCCCACTTCGGCTGAACAATATTATTCTGCTGAAGCATCATTAATAATGGCATACAAATGGTCTAATCCTGAGAGACTTAAAATTATTCTGGATATGTTTAAAGCATCAGATGACGATACATTGAATCGGGCAGCTAAAGAATTTGAAACAAGAAAAGAAAAGAAGCTATTGCCACTTCCGCTAGATCCGGATCACAAAATTGCTGAATTTGTTGGTGATTTTTACACAAAACATAGATTCATATTGTGAGGTATATAAATGAGTGATATTTTGAGATCAGAAGAAACATACGAAGAACTTAATAGAAAAATGTATGAAATGATCGCACAATCAGGACAAATGAACGGTGTTCATCTTGATATTGGGTGCAGATTAAGCAATTTTGCTGCGGAAATGAAAGAAAAGAATCAACTGGATTATGTTGGTGTCTCATTAGAACCGACCGCAGATTCGGTTCAGAGAAAAGCAAATTGTACCGTTTGTGAATGTGATTTTGAAAATCCTGATAATGACTATAATTATATTAGAAATGCAATTGGCGGTCGCCTTCTGGCATCTATATCAATTACTAGCGTTCTTGAACGCGTGAAAAAGCCCGAAAGATTGCTTGGTTTGTTACGAAAACTCGCAGCGGATAACTGTGCGGTTTTGATTGTTTGCGTACCGAACATAGCCCATAAGGATATCGCTTACAAGCTTTTGGCAGGTAAGTTTGACTATCAGGAATCTGGGTTGATAAATAAGGATCAACTTTTCTTTTTTACGGAAAACAATCTCGAAAATCTGACAAATGCAACTGGTTGGCGGGAGATAAACCGGACAGATATGAAGACAGAGATCTCTGATCAGTGTTTTCCTAAGAACCATACACTTCTAATACAGGACTCAATGATTCATACATACCTAGACTGGCTTGAAAGTCTTACCAACCCCAATGCAACGGTCAGCTACTTTATTCGAAGCTTTCTTCCTGGACCAATATCTGATCTAACGACCGTATCTGATAAGAGTGCAAAGGATCGACCATTTCTTTCCATAATTACCCGCTCGCAGGGAAAGCGGGAGAGCACTTTAAAAGAAGTATTCCTCTGTCTTGCCGGCCAGGAATGCATTGATTTTGAAGTACTTGTTATTGGCCACAAACTTAATACTGAAAAACGGCAATTGGTCGATACACTTATACAGTCTAATCCCGAATGGCTTAGAAAAAAAATACGACTACTCGAAGTTGACAATGGCACTCGTACCACACCTTTGAATTACGGATTTGAGCAAGCTCAAGGACAATATATTGCAATTTTGGACGATGATGATGTAGTGTTTGCTAATTGGGTTGAGACATTTAAACAGCTATTCATTAAGCATCCAGGGAGGGTATTGCATGCAAACTGTGTACGTCAGGACTGGACGCCCGTCAAAACCATATTTGGGACAGAGACGGTCCGAGCAGTTGGAACGACAGAGACGCCCTATTACCCGGTTTTTGATTTTTTAGAAGAATTTTATCATAATCATTGCCCTCCAGTAACCCTTGCTTTTCCGTCTTCTGCGTTTCTAGAACTGGGAATTCGCTTCGACGAAATGATGACAACAACCGAAGATTGGGATTTTTTGATGCGAACGGTTCTAGTCTGCGGCATTGCGAATAGCACCACTGTGACCTGCCTCTATAGATGGTGGATCAATTCTGAAAATTCTATTACGGAACATTGCTCCAGCGAGTGGGAACGCAATTTTAATTCTATCCAAACAAAGCTAGCACGCATACCGATTTTATTGCCGATTGAATCGTCTGCGAAGATCAATAACCTTGTTGACAGGGCACTACATCCAAGTATACAGGCAAACAGAGATGCAGCTTTCTGCGACACTTATAGATGGGAGAATTCTCTTTATTTTAATCAAGGTGAAGGATTCGATGAGAAATTGTGTGTAAAGAACAGCACTCAGAAATTATCAGGTGATTTCAGGGTCATATTTGACGACCTTGAATATCAGGGCGACATAACTGAACTTCGTTGGGATCCAACTGAACAGGCAGGTTTCTTTCTGGATAGACTGACCATAACTATAACCTATTCTGACAACAAAAAGGAAACCTTTGATATTAGTCAGGTAACGACGAACGGAATTCAAATCGGAAACAGTATATGGTTCCCGAAGAATGATCCGAATATCATTATTCCGTCCAGCCAGTCCGTAAAGAAGGTCATTATTTCCGGCACATGGTACCCGGAAATACCTGAAAAATATCTTCGTATTTTAGCCAGAATGAATAAAATATATTCCGATGTCATTGAAAGTATGGAGGAGGAGGACTCCGCACTACTAAAACCAAATAAATTAGTATGGGAAAATACCTTATACTTCGATTCGGGAGAGGGATTCAGTGAAGAAAAATGCATTAGGAACAAACTATGGCAGACAACGGGTGAATTTTCTGTGGTGTTTGATGCGCTTGATACTATGGGTATATTGAAATCGCTTCGTTGGGATCCGACAGAACAGAAGGACATCTATTTTGAAAAATTGATGATTGATGTAGTATACCAAAACGGGAAGCATCATTTGTTAACAGTAGAAGATGTGGAATCAAATGGTATTCGATGCGACTCCCGGTTGTGGTTCCCGATGAGTGACCCTAATATATTTTTGTTACCGGACCCAAAAGTATATAGCATAACATTTTCCGGTATCTGGGGATCGGAAGCCCCTGCCGATTTTGTCAATACGATTAAAACAAATTTGAAAAATCCGAAAATAGTGCTTCAACCATCCGGTTTCCGTGCAAAAGCAAAAAGAACCATCAAAAAATTCATAAGAAAATAAACCGAGAAGGAACTGTTGCAAAATCATAAAGGAGAAACGCATGAACGATGTTTCAACTGTAGACGCACAAGTACCGAAGGTTGAGCTGTTAATCGACAACAGAAAAAACAACTTCAATGCACTTCGGTTATTTGCGGCTGTTCTTGTAATATACGGCCATATGCATGCTTTACTTAACATTTCCCCTTTTATTATCATGGGTACTAATGTTTCGACGATTGCAGTTGAAATATTTTTTACAATAAGCGGCTTTCTTATTTGTGAAAGTTGGAAGAGGGACCCCGATTTTTTTCGCTATACTACAAGACGAGCTATGCGGATCATTCCAGGTCTAATTTTTGTTGTCTTAATTACGGCCTTTATCATCGGACCAATAGTGACATCACTGAGTACGTCTGAATATTTTGCTAATGCACGCTTATATAATTATCTCAAATGTATCCTGTTGAATATTTCATATGATTTGCCGGGGGTTTTTGTTACGAATCCATACCCTGTTGCTGTAAACGGATCCTTGTGGTCGCTTCCAGTAGAAGTACTCATGTATGTATTCGTTCCTATACTATGCATTATTGGATTAAAAAGCAAAAAGATGCTGCGTACTTTTATCGTTTTTACCGCAATTGTAATTGCAGCCAATCTTTTTAGGATATGGTTTGCACCGGATTTCCGAATTGTTGTCTATGGCATGGATGTCAAAAACATGCTTAGTCTTGCACCATTCTTTTATATCGGCAGTCTATTTTCCTTCCCGCAGGTTAGGCGGCTTCTGAACTTACAAGTAGCTTTTGCTGCAATACTTATGGCGGTACTGATTTCATGGCCTTCATATATTAATGAAATCGTTGTGTACCTTGTTGTACCTTATTCGGTTATGGCTTTTGCGCTGACTGATGTACCTCTATTTCATAAAATAGGATCTCAAAATGATTACTCATATGGACTGTATTTGTGGGGATTTCTGATTCAACAATTAACAATTTGGAAATTGGGACCAAACTTTAGGGGATTGAATACATATTTTGCTATTAGTCTTATCATTTCTTACCTTTGTGCTGTTGTATCATGGCACTTAATTGAAAAACCTGCCCAAAAACTTTCAAAGATACTCGTCCGGAAAATGCGCACACTACAGCACAGTAAATCATGAAGCAGCGAAGAATTATCAAATTGAAAAAAAGACATAACACCTGAGGGGGAAGAATTTGAAATATTTGTATTTGTTTAGCATCATTTGCTTTGTCTCTGCGTTTATGATGTTGAAAAAGAGCGAAAAAAAGCAGAATTTTGTTGAATGGCTGCTTATAGCGTATATTATTTATGCGTGTAACAATGGAATTACGTCCGTGCTGCTTACTGCATGTTCTCTTCCAATCAATTTATTTACCCTTTCTATTGTGGATTTCACCATCGCTGGATTACTTGCAATACCGTTAATTCGGTCAAGAAAAATGCAGAAATATTCTGTTGCTATTTCGGACATTATCGTTATTGTTACCATTTTGATTGTTTGTATTATTGTCTTTTTTGTTGATTTCAGCGGCTTTGATTTTTGCATACAATATGAAACATCAGATCCAGCTGTGCATTATGGCATTGCATCACAGATTTTTCAAAATTCTCAGTTAACAATACGTGAACAGTCATTAACAGCATATGGATTGGTTGGTACTGCCGGCCCTTTTCTCACATCTTTAAACACAGCTATTATTTTTATGCTGTTTGACGGCGTAATTAGCAGTCTTTCATTCTATAAGTTGTACATTATATTTGATTTATTTCTTCTTTTTCTTTCTGGAATGGTTTTTTACTTTTCAATTAAGAAATTTATATATGATAAGCGCTTCTTTGCATTTTCTGTTTTTTCAGTTGTCCTTTACATGTGTGGATATCCGCTTAATGCTGTCGTTTTTGGTATTCCAGAACTTCAGTTTGCGATTATAGTATGTGGATGTATAATAATAATTGGTCAAAAATTATATGAAAATGTAATATATAAATATTTCGTTTTTTATTGCATAGCTGTCTGTATTACAGGAGTATTTTATTCATATCATTTACTTGTTCCAGCATTACTTGTCGGGATTGGTATTTCATTTCTTTTATACGGATTTGACTTTAGGCACTTCAAATTGAAGTGCCCAATGAAAGAAAATATATATATTGTACTGACTTTATTAGTGCCAATTGCTTTGGGTGTGCTGTATCTTTTTGTTCTACCGGATAAAACAGGAATAATAAATGCTACGTCTGCTATAACGGTACCTGGATATGTATATGGAAATCTGTATATGGATTTTGTGATTCCAGGGATTTTTTCGCTTTTTGGTCTGATTGTTTTAATTAAGAGGCGTAACTTTTCTTTTGCACTAACAATGTTTTTTGTATTTGGAGCCTTTTCAGGGGCTTTGCTTTACCTTGCTGCAAAAGGCAAGGTATCAAGCTATTACTTTTTTAAAATACATTATATTTTATGGTTTTTCGTTTCATATTTGGCTGTTGTCGGATGCAGTTATTTGTATGAAAAAAACAAGGAAATAATCCTTGCATATGTGCTCTGTATTTGCTTGATATTCTTTATTGTTTTTGGTCAAGTTGATGCAAAAATAAACAAAAACTATCAATTGTATGACATAAATGTAAACAGTGGCGCGATGTTATATGTTTACAATTTTAATTATACATATATGATTGATAAAAATTATATTATGAATAACGCCGAAATAGCTTTGTTACGGTATGTCGAAAAAAATAAAGCAAAAATAGAAAACGAGAACGGAGAAATACCATGTATTGCAGGTAATATGCAAAAACTATGGATATATAATACAACTGGTATGTGGCCAACATATAATACAGAACATAATTGGGCAACTCTGTGGGATACTACTTTTGACTTTGAAACTTGGCAGAATGATTCGAATTCCTCTTATTTGGTGTGTTTTAACGGACAACTTGCTGCATATATGGCTGCAACTCCTGTTGATTTTTCGCAATATCATGTCATTTTTCAAAATGCAGGCGGCCTAGTAATCAGCAAATGATTTGCTTAAATGAACTATATATAGATCTACAGTATTATCAGGAGGGAAGTATGAAAACTAACATAAATGATACAAATTCAACAATATCAAATCATGTCACTAATACTAAATCAGTTTTCCCCGGCAAATATTCAATGAGTTTGAGTGCAGATAGAAATATAGGTCTTGATTTGCTGCGAATATTCTCTTGTATCTCAATTATTGCTTTGCATGAATCTGGTTTTATCAGCAATCACTACAAATATTGGAGCTTTGTCAGTACTATTGTCCGACCGACTCTTTGGGTATTCTTAATGCTTTCCGGGTTTTTTATTCTTTCAAAACCTGTAAAATCTATACCTTCATTCTATTTCCAAAAAATTCTTAAATTACTTGTTCCACTGGTTGTCTATGCATTTATTTACCAGACAATGTGGGACATAGGCACGAACCGGAGTATTTCTCAAGTCCTAGGGTTGATTTCATGGAGACAAATTGTATCAGGTACCGTCCCTTGGGCAGATCATTTTTGGTTCATATATACACTTCTAGGTCTCTATTTGGCTGCACCGTTTTTGAATGACTGGTTTCACAAAATGACAAACAAGCGGTTTGCCGATCTTCTCATATTATCACTTGTTTTTTTAACAATACCTCCGTTGCTTCAAAATGCCTTCGGATTTAAAATAAATGTTACAGTAATATTTGGAACAGAATTTTTTTCCTACTTTATCTTAGGTTATGCTATTTTACGCTTGGAACTGTTTAAATATAAAAAATTCGTATATATCGGCGGTGTTTTGAGTTTTATATTAACGTACATTTTCAATTATATTTCGATATTTGTTCCAAATTTATATACATCAAGTTTGAACATGTTGTTTTCAAGTATATTTCTTTTTGTATTATTTTATAATTCAAAATTATTGGTAAATGCACCAAAATTAGTGTGTCGATTGATCAAATATATCAGCGATAGTACATATAGTATTTTTCTTATCCATATTTTCGTCATGAGAAAATTGCCTGATGTATTTAATTTGTCAGACTCAAACTATCGAACGCAGACGATAATAAACGTATTAGCTATTTTTATAATATCTTTTCTGCTTGCTCAGGTTATTGATTATTTAATCGTTAAACCATTGTTATGGCTGATCAATAAACTGAAGTGCACTATATCAGATAGTTTCAACCGGCTAATCAGTAATCGTATGAAGACAATTTGAAAGCTGATATTTGCAGCATTTGCAATTCAATAGAAAAATTGACTGTAAGTAATCTGTTGGATTATAAATAATAATTTACGTATCTATGTTGACCGTCATAGAGTTGTTAATAAATTGCAATAACCCCTTTTTTCGTGTATCATTATCAAGATATTTGCGTTGTGTTTCAGTTTAGATTATCAGAAGATATAAGAGTAATTCGATAAATGGAGGTCAATATGAATATTCTTGTTACAGGTGGTGCAGGTTTTATCGGATCCAATTTTATATACTTTGAATTGGTGAATTCTCCTGAGGACCGCATTGTTTGTTTGGATGCTTTGACATATGCAGGTAATCTGGAGACTCTTGATGAAGCAATGAAAAATCCGAATTTCCGCTTTGTTAGGGCGGATATAACGGATCGTGATGCTGTGTATAAGCTCTTTGAAGAAGAATCGTTTGATACTGTTGTTAATTTTGCGGCTGAGTCACATGTTGACCGGTCTATTTTAAACCCTGAATTATTCCTGCAGACGAACATTATGGGGACGCAGGTCTTGATGGATGCCAGTCGCAAATATAAGGTTGGACGTTACCATCAAGTATCTACAGATGAAGTTTATGGCGATCTACCTTTGGATTGTCCCGATTTGTTTTTTACGGAAGAAACACCGATTCATACTTCCTCTCCGTATTCAGCATCAAAAGCTTCTGCTGACCTTTTGGTTCTGGCATATTACAGGACTTTTGGTCTGCCTGCGACGATTTCGCGTTGTTCCAATAATTATGGTCCTTACCATTTTCCGGAGAAACTTATTCCGCTAATAATCTCAAGGGCACTAGCTGATGAGACCCTACCAGTTTATGGAAATGGTGAAAATGTCCGCGATTGGCTCTATGTGGAAGACCATTGTTCCGCCATTGATTTGATTATGCGTAATGGACGTGTAGGCGAAGTATATAATATAGGCGGACACAATGAACGTACCAATATGGAAGTCGTCAAGACAATACTTCGTGAACTCGGTAAACCGGAGTCGCTGATTCATCATGTTACTGACCGTCTTGGCCATGACCGCAGATATGCTATCGATCCGACCAAGATTACCACTGAACTTGGTTGGAAACCAAAGACATATTTTGATGACGGCATTAAGAAGACCATCAAGTGGAACATTGACAACCGGAAATGGTGGGAAAATATTCTGAATGGGGATTATCAGAATTATTATGCCAGGATGTATGAGAACCGGTGATCACAAAGGAGAACACGCATGAAAGTTTTGGTGACTGGATTTAATGGACAACTCGGGTTTGATGTAATAAAAGTTTTGAAGACTAGAGGAATTTTAAGTAAAGGTGTGGATATCGCTGATTTTGATCTGACTGATAGTGAAGCCGTCAGTCAGTATATCCGGAAATATGCGCCAACGGTAGTTGTTCATTGTGCTGCTTATACAGCGGTAGATAAGTCGGAAGAAGATAAAGATGTATGTTATGCGGTTAATGTAACGGGTACCGAAAACATCGCGCGCATCTGCAAAGAAATACATGCCAAAATGGTATATATAAGCACAGATTATGTGTTTAACGGGGAAGGTGACCGACCATTTGAAGTGAATGATCCCAAGGCCCCCAAGAGTCAGTACGGACTTACCAAATCCCGCGGTGAAGATATTGTACGAGAATATCTTTCTGAGTATTTTATTGTGAGAACGGCATGGGCTTTTGGCATCAACGGCAATAATTTTGTAAAAACAATGATCAAACTTGGTCAAGAGAAGGAAGAGGTTACGGTAGTCAATGACCAATATGGTTCTCCAACCTATACAGTTGATTTTGCATGTCTCCTCTGTGATATGATTGTTACGGATAAGTATGGTATATACCATGCCACCAATGAAGGTTACTGCTCGTGGTATGATTTTGCCTGCGCTATCATGAACGCAGCAGGACTTACTTCTCGCGTGATTCCTGTAACAAGCGAACAGTATCCATCTAAGGCAGTTCGTCCCAAGAATTCAAGACTCTCAAAGGACAGTCTTGAACAGGCTGGATTTAACCGTCTTCCAACATGGCAGGATGCACTGAAGAGATATGTTGAAGAACTTGGCTGAAGATAATTATGATAGTTTTATACAAATGGGAAAGATAATAACACCAGAAATTGGTGTTGTTACTGTTATTTATAACCGGCGCTGCGATGAGTCCATTTCATTTAATACGGTTTCCGAACTACACTTTTCTGAAATAGTACTTGTGGATAACAGTTCAGAGAAAGTTATTGCTGACTATAATATGGAGTTTTGCCGACGCCATCATATTGGCTATTCTTCAATGGGAGGAAATAGAGGGCTTCCAAAAGCTTATAATCGAGGATTTGAATTGATTGAACAAAAGGTAGATTATATTATGCTGCTTGATGACGACACTGGGATTCCGGAAGGGTGGATGAACAGCCTTCTAACTGCGGTATTGCAGTTCCCATTGGTAGAAATTTTTATACCTTATGTTTATGATTCTAAAGGATTATTATCGCCCTGCAGGCGTTCTAATTGCCTGTTTTTCCGGCTTAGTCAAAAACCGGATACTTTTACTAGCAACATGTCGGCAATTAATTCTGGCTTGGTCATCCGGACAAATATAAGAACAAATAATGACCAACTGTTCGACGAATCTCAATTCTTAGATTCTGTTGACCATTTATTCATTTTCAAGCAGATCCAAATCGGTAGGAAATTCCAATTTTATCCAGTTGATTTACAACAGACATTTTTTGATTCATCAAGGAATCGCACCGAGGACCAACTTGACCGCGTTTATGCGCGCTTTTCGGGATTTGTTAAAGATTATCTTTACTTTTGCAGATCATGTTCTCTAAATGTCTTTATTGCCCGAATATATCTAATATTTCGCGCAATAAAACTGAATTTGCGTTACAGAACAGTTCGTTTTTTCCATGCATTGTGAGAAAATATAATAAATATAGTAAGTATAATGAAAATATGCAATGATTAATTTGTTAAGCGTTGAGAGGAGATCTTTTTGAAAATGATTTATCAGAATAACCACTCGGATATTTATAAAAGTCCGATGAATCTTGATGAGAAATCAGAATCAAATTTCCATCATGGATACAGTCTGTCGAACATGGATATTTCGAAAGAACACGATTTAAAACAACAACTTAACCAATTGAAAAATGAGCTAACAGCTGCTTCCGAAAAAATAGATGAACTGGAGCAATGCCTCGCTCATTCAGGGCGATGTAGTGACAATTTGCAGCATGCGATTGTGCAGATGAAGCATTCACGGGGATGGAAACTGACAAGCCCCCTGCGAGGTATAGCAGCTGGATTACGCAGGTTTCGCAATCCATTATCTGTTGAAATCAATTTTTATCATTGTCCCGCACATTCCATAACCCAGGTTTCTGCAGGCACATTTCGCGTCACCGGAATGGATCCTCAGTTACTGAATCCGGAACCTTTCCGGAGAGGTATATATTTATTCAAATGGGAAGGTTCTGCCACAAAGCGAATCCTTATGAAGATATATCCTGACTATGGACAGGGTCATCTGGAAATTGACAGTCAGGCTCTTGGGTACCTGTCTTCAGAATATGCTCCACATGAACGCTTCATCCAGGTGAAGCACAAAGCCAAAAATCTTCGTGTGGATCCAGGAGACGGTGGGTCGAATACTATTTTTATTGGAGATTTTCGTTATATCCGCTTGGATTTCATTTCGGCCGTTCGTGTGGGGTTGTCTTTGATTTCTCGAAAAACCGGACATAGGAAAACACATTTGTTGTGTCATTTTTTGAAACTGTACTTTACCGGAAACAAACATGAGGTCATGAATCAATTTGCAGCAGTTTTTAAAAAATACGGGGATGGTCATCTGGCTGGAAACAACGAAGAAGCATATCAACAGTATATTCAGGAATGTGAACCAACTGCGGCTCAGCTCAGTAAACAAGTCGAGCAAGCCAAACATTTCAATATAAAGCCATTAATCAGCATTATCGTGCCAGTATACAATACTAACAAGCAGATGCTGATAGATATGATTGAATCGGTTATATGCCAGACATATTCGAACTGGGAACTGTGTCTAGCGGACGGGCATTCTCCAAAATTACATGTGGTCGCTCTTTTAAAGGAGTATGCAGCAAAAGATTCGCGCATAAAAGTGAAGATACTGGCGAATAATTTAGGAATTGCAGGAAATTCAAATGCAGCTCTTGAGCTTGCCACAGGTGACTATATTGGATTACTTGATCATGATGACCTGCTGCCAAAGTGGGCTCTTTTCATGGTTGCACAAACAATCAATAACTACGGGGAGCCGGATATACTATACTCAGACGAAGATAAAATCACATTCGATGGCAAACAAAGGTTTTTTCCTCATTTTAAGCCGGAATGGAGTCCGGATTTGCTCCGGTCTTACAATTACATCACACATTTTTTCGTTGCCAAGAGGAATCTTGTTACACAAGCAGGCAATTTTCTTCCCGGTTATGACGGTAGTCAGGATCATGATCTGATTCTCCGCACGACGGAACTGACGGATAAAATAGTTCATATTCCGCAGATTTTGTACCACTGGAGAAGTCACTCAGAGTCGACGGCCCAGAATCAGGGCAATAAATCATATACGCTTGAAGCCGGAGCACGAGCTATATCTGCTCAATTGCAAAGAAAAGGGATAAAAGGCGAAGTAACATTTAATCAGAAGTATGGCTTTTATCATGTGGGCTACTATCTGACTTCAAATCCTTTGGTGTCAATTATCATTCCCAATTATGAGCATATGATTGATCTTCAGCGTTGTCTGGATTCGATATACCATCTGTCGACTTACAAGAACTTTGAGATAATCATTGTAGAAAACAACAGCAAGACGAAGGACATTTTTGCTTATTATAAACAGATTCGAAAATTGCACGGAGTCCATATTATCAAATGGGAAGGCGAATTCAATTATTCTGCAATAAATAATTATGCTGTCCGTGCTGCAAAGGGCGAAGTATTACTTTTCTTAAATAACGACACCGAAGTTATCACACCGGACTGGATTGAGCAGATGCTTCAATATGTACAGCGTCCCGATGTAGGGTGTGTGGGAGCCAAGCTATATTATCCTGACGATACAATTCAGCATGCTGGCGTGCTAATAGGATTTAGAGGTATTGCAGGTCATTCTTTCTCACGTCTATCAAAAGAAGACCCCGGATATATGGGAAGAGCAATCGTTATTCAGGACGTTTCCGCAGTTACGGCCGCATGTATGATGATAACAGAGAAGCTTTTTAATGAGCTCGGTGGACTTGATGAAACACTGAAAGTTGCATTCAATGATGTCGACCTGTGTATGAAAATCAGACAGGCAGGAAAACTCATAGTATATACCCCATATTCAGAACTGTATCACCACGAATCTGTATCAAGGGGTTTAGAGGATACGAATGAGAAGAGAGCCAGATTCCTGTCAGAAATTGAATATTTCAAATCAAAATGGAGTGATCAACTTCTTGCAGGGGATCCTTACTATAATCCGCATCTTGACCTTGAACAGACCCCATACAGAGTTTCCGGAAAGTGATGGAGCTTATTATGACCAAAATCACAATCAGCATCGTGACATACAACAACGAAGACTCCATCTGCCGGACGCTTGATTCATTGTTTGAGTACTGGCCTGAGAATCTTTCATGCCATATTTTTGTTATGGACAATGGATCCAAAGACCATACGCTCCAAAAGCTAGACGGCTATAGGGATAAAATCACACTTATTCATTCAGAAGCTGGTAATATCGGCTTTGGTGCAGCGCATAACCTGATTATTGACCGGCTGGATTCCGAAATGCATATTATAATGAATCCCGATATTATTTTGAAGGACAGGCAATCCATACCGGTTTTGTATAACTATTTGGCAGTTCATGAAGATGTCGGCATGGTGGTACCAGAAATAACCGATGATCAGGGACATATACAGTACCTGTGCAGGAGGGAATTGACAGTCCTTGATTTGTTTTTGCGGTTTTTTCCAGGTAATCTTTTTCGTAAGCGTAAAGAATACCATACGATGATGGATCAAGACTATGAGCAGCCTTTTGATGTTGAATTTGCGTCAGGATGCCTGATGGCGGTTAGAACCTCCCTCTTTAAACAGTTGAACGGCTTTGATGAAGGCTATTTTCTGTATGTGGAGGACGCTGATTTAACACGCCGGATCAATCAGATATTTAGGACTGTTTATATTCCGGAGGCAGTGGTCTATCATGACTGGCAGCGGGAATCCTATCGGAAACCGGCAATGACTCTGATTCATATCAAGTCGCTCCTGTACTATTTCCGAAAATGGGGGTTCCGTTTCAAATGATATCTGTTGCGATGGCTACTTATCAAGGAATGCCGTATATTGTTCGACAGTTGGATAGTATCATGATTCAGCTTGCCCTTGATGATGAGATCGTCATATCAGATAATGGTTCCACGGATGGAACTGTAGAACATTTACAGTCGGCAGCCGCTAAGGATCAAAGGATCCGCCTGGTTTTCCTTTCCTCCCCTAAAGGCATCATTCCCAATATTCAAAATGCACTGCGGCTCTGCAGGGGGGAGATAATATTTTTAAGTGACCAGGATGATATATGGAAGAGTGGCAAGGTCTCTATAATCAGCAGCTTCTTTGACACAGATCCAAATCTCCTTGCTGTACAGGGAGATGCTGAACTGATTGGTTTGGATGAAAGGGTGATTTTTCCTTCGTTTTTTGCTCTGCGTCGATGTGGCCCCGGAATATTTAAGAATTTCAAAAAGAATACCTGGCAGGGCTGTAGTATGGCATTTCGTCATTCCCTGTTGGATGCAGCGCTCCCTTTTCCCAAAGGTATTCCAATGCACGACATGTGGCTTGGACTTTTGGCTGAACTTGCCGGTAAGGTTGCGTTTGTACCTGAAGTGCTGATTTCTTATCGCCGTCATGAAAATAACCAGTCAGGGATGAAACCAGCCGAATGGTGTAAAATCATTCGTTGGAGAGTATGCCTTGCCTGTGCTGTTTTTGGAAATATACCGAAGATTATTAATCTTAAAAATGAAATTAGAAAGAAGATCAGAAACTGATGGAGGGTACCGATGCCAATAGCGTTTGAAAAAGACTAACGATTTGTATAGAATACTTGAGACTTGAGATTACTTATCATGGTTCAGGTGTCAAAAGTCATGCAATCACACTCAAGAAGTGGTATAATGTAATAGATATTAAAGAAGATAGGCAGGACTCACAGCATGGCATTTATGGCGAACCAAAGACAGCAGCTTTGTTTGGAAGACAGTACGTATTCCTTAACGGAAAGAAGTAAGAAAATGCTCAAGAAGAGTTGGGCAGAGAACTTTGCGCAGCATATCTTTCCCCTAATCAATGAAGATCGATTTTCTGTGCTTTACAGCAGCAATCAAGCCAGCCGCCCGAATACACCGGTGAACGTAACCATTGGGTTACTGCTTCTAAAAGAAATATTTGGCAGCACGGATGAAGAACTTATGGAAACCGTTTTGTTCGATGTTCGCTATCAATATGCACTGCATACAACCAGCTTTCCAGAGCAGCCCGTCAGCGACCGTACCTTGAGCCGATTTCGGGACGGCTGTACATATATGAACAGGAGACCGGCATCGACTTAATGAAAGCAGAAATGGAATCTCTTGCGAAGGACTTTGTGAAACTTCTGGAGATCAACCCGCAAATGAAACGAATGGATAGTCTGATGATTGCATCGAGCTGTAAGCAGATGAGTCGGTTAGAAATTTTCTATCGTTATGTCAGTAATATGGTAAAGGCTGTACAGGCAACAGGAGAAATGAGCTTACTGGACAGTCGGCTTCTTGCATATCTGGATCCGGAGAAGGAAAACAACACCTTATACCGTATTGACAGCAGCCAGACCCAAAGCAAGCTTGAAGAAGTTTGTGCGGATGCAGTCAGACTGTGGGAGATATGTGCAGACGGCTACCAGGATATAAAGGAATATGGGCTTCTGGAACGTGTTGTGCAAGAACAAACGCAGGAAACAGAGCACGTCCGGAGCCTTCGTTCCAAAAAAGAGATCCGTACGGACAGCCTGCAGAATCCTTCGGATGAAGAGGCAACTTTCCGAGAAAAGAACATCCAACTGATTACAACCGCCTTGATCGGGAAAAGTCCGGACGCTATTGTGGCTGATTATGTGATTGATGAAGAACAGCATATCCTGCTGTGATGCCCGGCAGGACGGTCACCGCAAAGCTGCCAATATAAGGTAACACAAGCCAGTTATTATGCCCATTTCGACAAGAGCTTCTGCATGCATTGTCCTCACCGCAAACACTGCGGCGCTACTTTCCAAAAGAAGACGGTCTTGGTTCGAATCAGTACGAAAACCATTCGAAGAGCCGAACATGTCCGAAAAATGTCGGAGAGTCAGTACAAGAAACTCGCCCGGCAAAGAAACGCAGTAGAAGGAATGCCTTCGGTCCTGCGGCGCAGATATCAGGTGGATCACATGCCTGTGAGGGGATATATCCGTACAAAATGCATGTATTTCCTGAAAGTCGGTGCGATCAATGTGATGAGGGTACTCAAAGCAGTATCCTCTACCCCTCTTCCTGCCTTACATGGCCGCCTTGACAGTCCCCAAATATCCAAGCTTGCTCTTTTTCAAGTCAGAATCCATAGAGAAGAATTCGCTTGCGCATAAAATAGGGCTTTTGACATGGCAACCAATACTGCACCCAATCGTTTTGAACTTAAGTAAGCGGATCATATTTTACAATCAGCCAGGATTTGGACGGATCTGACTTGATCATTATTTCTATCAGTGGCGAAGTGAAGTGTTCATTATCCAGCATGGAAATTGCTAAAATGGAAGGAAGTCTGCTATAATCATGTTCAGTCTAAAATAAAAGAACAATAGTCTGTTGTCTTTTATTTGCTCGGAAGGATACTTTATGAAATTGAGACAGCTCAGTCAAAATGAAAAGTTGATGTTGAATCGACGACATTCTCCCAATGCACATTTTTTTAAACTGCTATATATTGTTGTCGAGCTTTTTGTTGTTAATATATCATTTATTGCTTCGCTATATATACTTTATGATAAAAGAATTGAAACTTTTGGACAAAGTCTATCCGATTATTTTCATTCTTCACCTTATCTGACAGTTGCTGCATTACTTTACATAGATTATTTAGGAATGACGCATTTTTTCAGGAAGAATAGTACGGATGTTGTATCCTCTGCATTTCAATTTACGTTTTTGGTAACCATTACATCTGCGGCTATCCCATATATCTTTCAGTATTATCTGTTTTCCCGCTGGTCAATCGTATTGGGCTCTGTTCTAATGATGGTACTGACGAGTCTCTGGTCAATGTTGTGCCTGAAAATCAGTAAAGTCATTTATTCCAAAGGGAAACTCCTGATTGTTGCTGCGACCCCGGAAGATGCTGATCGCTTATATATGAAGGTCCGCGGCGAACTGAGAATGCTGCATATAAATTATCTCGGATATACACTTGCGGATGATCTTCCCCACGTTTTCAGCCTGCTGAAGCATAGTACGGAAGTGATGGTCTCTTCGATGGTAAGCGAAATTGACCGATCTCAACTATTCCTTTATTGTGCTAATACGGATAAAACCATTTATGTTGTGCCTCAGTTTTCTGACTTAATCTATATTAAATTTCGTATAATTCAGTTTCAGGATATGCCGACATTTATGATTGATAGTTTAGGTCTTACTTTTCAGCAGCGTTTGCTGAAACGGATTTTCGATGTACTGTTTTCGATTTTGGCTCTTGTCTTCACAGCACCACTACAACTGGTTATCGCTATTATGGTTCGGATGGATTCCCACGGCCCTGCAATCTACTCGCAGGAGCGAATTACAAAGTCCGGGAAGGTCTATAAAGTCTACAAATTCAGAACAATGGTGGAGCAAGCAGAGGAGAAATTCGGCGCTTATCAATCAAGTATCGATGATCAGCGTGTTACCAAGATCGGAAAGACACTCCGCAATACCCATTTGGATGAACTTCCTCAATTCCTGAATATTCTGAAAGGCGATTTGTCCGCCGTAGGACCTCGATCGGACCGTCCGACAACCGTCGGAGAATTTGAGGAGAATATCCCCGGATATCATCAGCGGCTGAAAGTCAAGGCTGGACTTACTGGTCTTGCTCAGATATACGGCAAGTACAACTCGGATCCTGAAGATAAACTCCGATTTGATATGATGTACATCAAGAACTACAGTTTCCTGTCCGATATGAAGATTATCCTGCAGACGATCAAGACGATGATGCCTTCCAGGAATGATTATAATATTCAGGACGAAAATTATCAGAACTGGGAGTTCCGCATAAAATAACAAAATGCGTATTTTGATGTTGACATTTATTTTGCGTGTTATTTTTATTATAATCAAGATGGGAGAACATATGAAAAATACAGGAGAAAGTTCAAATATATTCCTCTTGCAAACGGGTCTTCTCAGATGATCAGAACAGGTAACAGATCTTCGTCAGATTTTAAAAATTTTTCGTGGAATGCTGTTGGAAGTGCTGTAAATTCAATCACTTCACTCTTTCTTCTTATGATAGTGACTCAAATTCTTGGCACCCGTGATGCCGGATTATTTGCTATTGCATTTACATCTGCTCAAATACTTCTGTCACTGGGCCTATATGGAATCAGAAATTATCAGGTTACTGATATTTCCCGGATGTATTCCAGTGGTGTTTACCTGTCGGTTAGAATAGCAACATCAATTATCATGTTAGTTGTTGGTTTTCTTTTCTGTATGCTGAGCCATTATGATCTGCAAAAAACAGCGCTCGTTTGTGTTTTGGTAATATATAAAATTTCAGAATCACTTTCGGATATCTTCTATGGCATTATGCAGAAGAAAGGGAAATTGTATATTGCTGGCATTTCTATGACATTGAGAGCCGTTCTGTCAATCACCGCATTTTTTTTCTCTCTCCTGATGGTTAAAAATTTGTTATTTTCATGCATGTTAATGATGGTAGCAGGATATATTCCTCTTATATTGATTGATTTACCTGTATCCAAAAGAGAGGATACTATAGTACCCTTATTCGACAAAAGGAAAATGCTTGATTTGCTTCGGACTTGTTTCCCACTTTTTTCTGTAGCAATTTTGACAATTGTTATTATGAATCTTCCCAAATATGTAATTGACCGTACAATGTCAGAAGATTTTCAAGCAATTTATAATATAATAGTGACACCGGGGACTACAATTGCCTTATTCAGTCAAATTATTGTTCAGGCACTCCTTGTAAAATTGGCAAATTTCCACAGTAAGTCTCAGATGCGAAAGTTTCTGAGCATGATTTATAGGATTATCCTCTTGATCATTCTATTTACAGGCTGCTGCCTAATGTTATTCGCCTTTTGGGGGGATGATATTTTACTCCTGCTCTACGGAATTAATCTTGCGGCTTATATTCCACAACTATTGATTGTCTTTGTTGGGGCTATGTTCTGTAGTATTGCGGGCATACTTTCTGTTGCTCTTACAACACTCCGTATTACGCGTGTTCAGTTATATCTATTTCTAATAAACCTCATATTTGCATTTGGTATTTCTATCTATTTGATTCCTCGCTTCGGACTCATGGGAGCAACCGGATCATATTTTCTGATTATGCTCTTTCAGATGATGCTCTACGCCTTTGTTTTCGTTCGAACTATTTATACAACAAAAAAGTGGGCAGAAGAATTAAATTGAAGCTTATAATAATTTGCGGAGAATCCATTCTCACTTCAATTTGAGTGTCCTGCAATTTTGAAAAGCGAATGTGAATTGCTATGTTTTTTCAATATGAATGCTATAAATCTGTGTTATAATTTATTCAAATTTATGCGCTAGAGAGAATGAATAATATGAAAAAACTGTTGATTATTCCTGCATACAATGAGGCTGATAATCTGGTTGAGCTCGTTGCGGAAATCCGGCAAAAGGCTTCTAGTTATGACTATATTATTGTTAATGACGGATCGAAGGATCATACGGCCAAAGTGTGCAGCGACAACAAACTGAACGCGCTTCATCTGAGTAATAATCTGGGGATCGGCGGCGCCGTTCAGGCGGGATACCTTTATGCCATTCGCCATGAATATGATATCGCAATCCAGATTGATGGTGACGGACAGCATGACCCGGCATATCTTGATTTACTGATACAGCCGATTATTGATGGGCTGGCTGACTTCACCATTGGCTCACGGTTCATTGAAGGGGAAGGATTCCAGTCTTCCGGACTTCGCCGGGCAGGGATTCGCTGGCTCGACACCATTCTGAAGAGAAGCACGGGGCTCGACATTACCGATGCGACTTCCGGTTTCAGAGCCTGTGATCAGGCTGTCATGCAAGTCTTTGCTTCCTATTATCCTAAAGATTATCCCGAGCCGGAAACAATTGCTGATCTGTATCATCATAAGTTCAGGATTAAGGAAGTTCCGGTCGTCATGCGTGAAAGACAGTCCGGAGTCAGCTCGATTCGCTTTTTTAAGCCGATATACTATATGATGAAAGTAACTATTTCCATCTTGGTTTCTCGGCTAAAGAGGTACAAAAATTAAAGGAGGGCTGACAGGATGAGTATATTTTCGCAAATTTTTGTCGCACTTATTGTTGTGGTCTTTCTATTCTATGTTGTTTCAAAACTGCGCAAAGAACAAATTGAATTCAAATATGCGCTTGTCTGGATAATAAGCGGAATCATCATCTTATTGTTGGCTGTTTTCCCTGGAATTCTTGCCTGGGCAGCTGCGGTTATTGGCGTAGGGCTCCCGCTGAATCTTGTATTCTTTCTCGGCATAATACTTAATCTGTTCATTTCATTTGCGTTGACAGTCACATATTCTAAATTGAAGAATATGATCTATAGAGTAACGCAGATGAATGCGATTCTCGATAATGATCTTACAAGGACCAGGGAAGAGATGGAAAAGTCCAAAAACAATAAGTGAAGGACTTCCACGAAAGCGGGATCCTTCTGTAAATGGTTAATTTTATATATTACCGTTAAAAAGCAGAAATCCTAATTTCTATTTTCCTTTACCCAGTCAGCCGTCATTCTGATGCCGTCCGCAAAGGTGATTTCCGGCAGGAACCCGGTATCACGAGTCAATGAGGAAATATCGGCACAAAGATGCATGACCTGTTTTTCAGAATAAGGCAGTTCCCCGATGCCCGGCTTCAGGGAAGGCGATAGTATATCGCGGATTGTCAGTATGTACTCTGATAATGGACGGCCTATTCCGCTTCCGAGCGGATATATGGCGCCGTCAGTACCTTTTTCAGCCATTAAGAAGAGCGCACGGGCGGCATCATCACAATGCAGATAATCCCAAATCTGTTCACCTTTGGTGAGTGCGATTTTTTCTCTATCCAAAAAGGCGCGGATACAGGACATGACCAGTGTGTTTTCACCGTCATAAGGGCCATAAACACTCAGGATACGGACCCAGATGTGACGCATCCCCAGATTCTGGCAAAGAAGGCGGCTTAGCTGCCCTGCAGCACATTTGGCTATGCCGTAGCCCGTTTCTGCGTTTGCGGGGGTATCCGGTGTCATATCCTGCCCGACACGGCCGTATTCAGCCTGTGAGCCGGCTCCGATGAAACAGCTGCAGCCGAGGGCATGGGCAGCGTTCACTGCATCCAGTGTGTATTTGATGTTATTCATTTGAAGGAAAGCATTATTTCGACTGCTTTCAGAGGTGCCGTCCCAGACAAAGTGATAAAACACATCGCACGGGGAATGAATCAGAAGGGGAAGCCGGTCAAGCTCATTCAGATCACACTCAATAATGTGAACGCCAGGATTTTCCGGAATGTTCCCGCGCCTTATGGAACCCGGACGGATCACACAAAAGATCTCGGGATCGTTTGCCTGTTGGATTATGAAGCGTATAAGTGCCAGGGCAATCATCCCCGTGGCGCCAGTAATAATGAATTTATTCACGGTATCACAAACCCCTGTTATAAATTAAATTCAAAAGCGTCTGATTATGGGCGTAAGGACTGTCAATCGTATCAATGTATAAAGGTGCATCCTTAATCAGGGGCTTGATGAGGACTTCTCCTGACATCAATTCCCTGCAGGATATCTGACCCTTCAGAAGCGGAACTGCAAGATAGACATCATTATCTGTAAGAACATGACCGGCAGGAAGGTCCTGTTTGGCATATACACCCCTGACAAGGGCGTCAAGATAGCTTATTTCATCTTCCGGCGGTATCCGCTTGGTGCCGCAGCTGCTTCCGCACAGTTCCTTGGCTTTGTGGAAGGTCTTAAACCAGCGGTCGATACCTTCAGGCAATGAGCAATAGGAGCTTACAGGGACGTTATCCAAATCTATATCAACGTGCCTTTCAAAAGTCCTTGCACCCTTGGCATACGCGATCATCATGGAATCATTGAGATCGGATACCTCATGGGTAGAAAAGCCGATAATATGATCCGGGTATCTGTTCCTGAAAAAATCGATCTGGTTGAGTTCGAGGAATCTGTCTGGTGTCGGATACAGGGAGACGCAGTGATTAATAGCCAGCGGGATGTTCCTGTTATCAAAAAACGTTACAAGATCATCGATGTCTTTTAATGAACTTCCGCCTGTAGATACGACAACGGGCTTCTTTGTTTTGGCAATTTTCTCGATCAGGAACCAATCGTTGATGGAAGAGCTCGCAACTTTGATGATCTGAACACCTAGTTCCGAACACAGGTCGACGGAGTTTTCATCGAACGGAGTTGCCATCGTTATACAGGAATTCTTTCTTACAGCCTGAACCATGGCCATATAGTCATTTTTGGTCAGTCTGGTGTCTATTGTCTTTTTGATGTATCGAATGTCCGTCCTGTCGGCATAATCCTTGTGGATAAACGTATCGATATCCCTGAATTGAAGCTTGATGGCAGCACGCACATTGTTGAACCGGACAATTTTGCCATAGTCCGAAATGATCTTCAGGCCTCTGTCGAGGCTGCCCCAATGGTTATTCGCAAGTTCCAGGACAAACAGATCTTCAAAAATATCCATATTCATGTAAAATTCCTCCAAAGCTGCATTGTGTGCTTTATTCCGGCAATATGTCAATGATCATGTTGCTTTTATATTCATCCCGGTCAAGAAAAGGTGCTAAATCTTCCAGCGGTCTGGAAATCATTTTGCCGTCCGGCAGCTTTTTGGAAGAAGATCTCGGTGCAAACGGCTGGTCGGGAGTTATCATGATTTCACAGATATACGGGCCTTCGGCCCGGAGTGCTTCTTCTATTATATCCTGCATGGACGTGTGATTTTCACAGCGAAGGAAAGGAATGTCATATGCATATGCAATTTTCTTCATATCGGGAAACCCGACGCCGTTCTCCGGTTCGCAGCCGACAAGCGGCTTCCCGAAGAAGTTGGTCTGTGTCTGGCGGATGGAATGGTATCCGTGATTATTGAGAACGAATATCTTGATCGGCAGATGATTGTATGTGATGGTCTCGAGTTCCTGCAGATTCATCTGAATACTTCCGTCACCGGCCAGACAAACGACTCTCCGGCGATCTGCACCTATACAGGCTCCGATCGCAGCCGGTAAATCATAGCCCATAGGGGCCGAACCGGAATTGCTGTACATGCGCTGCCCTTTTTTGATCTGTATTACTTGAAAAGCACAGATACATGCCGTGGCATTTGCTGTGACAATAATCTCGTTTTCCGAAAGGCTCCGGCTCAGTGCGTCCATAAAACAATAAGGATTCACCAGAGAATCCCTTTCCCAGTATTCCTTCAAAACTACGGGATATTTGTCTTTCCGGATTTTGCACCATGCAATCCAGTCACTTTTAGAGGATAAACCTTCTGCGGGCAATTCATTAATCATTTTATCGATAAAATCGGCACAATCCGCGTGCACGGTATAATCCGGCTTGAAAGAGGGCTTCCGGAATTCTTCAGCATCAATGTCTACCATGATTTTATAGGAATCTCGTGCAACGCTTTCCCAATAATACCCGATTTGGCGCATGTTCATTCTGCATCCCAGAATAAGAAGAAGGTCTGAATTCTGGAAAACATAGTTGCCGGGCCGATCCCCGATTGTTCCCGGTCTTCCAAAATAAAGCGGATGATCACTTGTGATGCAGTCATGGGCATTAAAGGCTGTTACTACCGGAATACCGAGCAAATTTGCAAGCTTCAGGAAGGCCTCGACGGATCCGCTGCCGCGGATAGCCGTTCCTGCAAAAAGAACGGGACGTTTGGCCGCTTTAATTCGTTCTATTATTTCATGAACGGTATCAGAGGATACCGGAGCACAGGCTTCGCTGCTGTCTTCATTCGGATCATAGGGAAGAAGTTCATCTTCCACAACCAGAGCGGCCTGCACGTTCAATGGAATATCAAGCCAGCATGGACCGGGTCTTCCGCTTTTGGCCAGAAAAAGAGCTTTCTCCAGGTGATATCGTATCTGATTGGGGATCGTCACCATAACGGAGTACTTGGTCATCGTTGCAACACAGGCAGCAATATCAAATTCCTGATCTCCGAGCTGCCGCAGCTTCAGGCCTGTACTTTGCACGGTGGTGTCGTATCGGGCCTGCCCTGACAAAATCAGCATGGGAATGGAATCAAGCCACCCGCCAAGGACACCGGTGATTGCATTGGTTCCGCCGGGACCGCTTGTAACGCAGACGGCGGCAATTCTGCCGGTTAGCCGCGTATAGCTTTCTGCAGCCATGGCAGAAGGCTGCTCGTGGTGATTATAGGTGCAATGGAGATTTGTATTTTTACCAAGGGCGTCATTGAGGTGCATGGCACCTCCGCCTGTTACCGTGAAAACGTCACGAATATCATTTTGAACCAGAAAATCGGCTATATAGTCAGCAACACGTATCTTTGAACACATGAACCATTCCTCACATTCTTATCTGTTATTGTATTACCCTGCTGTCGGATATATATTGTCTGAGCTGGGACAGGCAGAGATCACGGGCGTTCCCGCCCTTAGTATATGCTTTGTACCAGGCCACGGTTTTTTGAATTGTGACAGGGAGCGGCCATACCGGGTGCCAGCCAAGCCGGCTTTCGATTTTGGAGATGTCCAATTTCAGGTAACCTGCCTCATGCGGCTGCAGATTGGAATCAATCCGGTAAGAAGCCCCGTCGCCCCAATCGGAGCAGATGGAACTGACGATGAACTCCACATCACGGTCGTCGCCGGAACGGGGACCGATGTTCCAGCCTTCCGCAAAAGCGGCACCTTCGGTATAGAGCTTCTCCGCGAGAATTAGGTATGCACTGACTGACTCCAGCACATGCTGCCAGGGTCGTATTGCGTAAGGTGAACGGATATTGACCTGTGTTCCGGCCATCACGGCACGTATGATGTCAGGAATCAGCCTGTCATCTGCCCAGTCGCCTCCGCCGATTACATTGCCTGCGCGCGCAGAAGCAACCGCAACGTGATGTGTATCATAGTCGGCAGGGTTAAAATAGCTGTTGCGGTAGGCGGACGTGACAAGCTCGGAGCATGCTTTACTATTGGAATATGGATCATATCCGCCCATGGGCTCGTCCTCGCGGTATCCCCAGACCCATTCCTTGTTCTCGTAGCACTTATCGGTTGTGACAATGACAACGGCGCGGATGCCGGGAGTCTGCCGTACTGCTTCCAGGACGTGCACCGTACCCATGACGTTGACGGCGTATGTTTCAACAGGGAAGCTGTAGGATTCAAGGACAAGGGGCTGCGCTGCCATATGAATGACAATTTCAGGCTGTGCATCTGAAAATGCTTTTTTGACAGCATCAAGGTCGCGGATGTCCCCAATAATGGAACGCATACCTTCGGCTGCTTTTGCATCTTCAAAAAGGGAAGGGGTTGTGGGCGGAGTCAGGGCAAAGCCGGTAAGATCCGCCCCCATTTCTTTGAGCCAGACAGACATCCAGGATCCCTTGAAACCTGTGTGACCGGTGAGCAAAACACGTTTGCCGCTCCAAAATGCAGGGTCAACGGTAGTATTTGTATGTGGCATGAAATCCTCCTTGCGCTACCAGATCTTCCAAGGGGCATTGCCCTCTGACCAGAGCTGGTCAAGCGCCTGCTTGTCGCGCAGGGTATCCATTGGTTTCCAGAAACCCCTGTGACGGTAACAGGAAAGCTTGCCTTCGTGTGCAAGGGTCTCCAGCGGAGTGCCCTCCAATGCACATGTATCACCGTCAAGATAATCAAAAAGCTCCGGTTCCACAACCATGAACCCGCCGTTGATCCATGAGCCGTCACCCCTGGGCTTCTCGGCAAAACCGTTCACATGACTGTCTTCGGAAAGCGAAAGCGAACCGAAACGCCCATCCGGCTGGACACCCGTCAGCGTGCAGACGGAACCTGATCCCCGGTGCAGTGCAATGACAGCAGGAATATCAATATCCGCTACCCCATCCCCGTATGTGAGAAGGAAAGTCTCCTTTCCGATATATGACTGGATGCGCTTGATGCGGCCGCCCGTCATTGTGTCCAGTCCGGTATTGACCAGCGTGACACTCCAGGGCTCGGCAATGCTTTTATGAATGACCTTCCGGTCTCCGTCACGGAAATCAAACGTAACATCGGAAGTGTGCATATAGTAATCGGCAAAATATTCTTTGATGATGTGTCCTTTATAACCAAGGCAAATCACAAATTCATTGAATCCATATTGGGAATAGATCTTCATAATATGCCAGAGAATAGGGTAGTCTCCGATTTCAATCATGGGCTTGGGCTTGAGATAGGATTCTTCACTGATACGGGTTCCGTGCCCTCCGGCCAGAATGACTACTTTCATAAATCGTTTGCAGGCAGACATATGCGGTAATAGGACGCGAAGCGCCTGCGCCCCCTTTCCATTCTGTGAATAGTATACACTACGCCCGAAGTGAAAAAAATGGTATAATCCAAGAATTGCAAGTCGTTAATGAGAAACATGGCGGGTATATGGAAAGGATTCAGACATGGACAAAACATTGCTGCGGTCTTGTCCGATTTGTAAAAACGCCTCGAAAGGCGAAGTTCTGCATACACAGGCTTTTGTATTGCCTAAAGGTCATATACTTTCCGCTGCCGCAAAGTATGATGTTGTGTCCTGCAGTGAATGCGGCTTTGTATTTGCGGACACACCGGTCGGTCAGGACGTATACGATAGATATTATTCACAAATGTCAATATATGAAATGGATTATGGTGCTTTGGATATCAGCAAGCACATGTCGCAGGCCAAATTGATCGGTTCATTTTTGAACGATGAGAATGCAAAAATAGTTGATATGGGCTGCGGTAACGGCGGGCTTCTGCAGGCGCTAAAAGAAATCGGATATAAAAATCTGACCGCAATTGACCCGTCCCGGAAGTGTATCGACAATATTAGAAAGCATGGAATATCAGGAATTGAAGGTTCCCTATTTCAAAACAACATCAGTGAGAAATTTGACCTGGTGATTTTGAGCCATGTCCTGGAACACATTGTCAATGTCTCGGCGGCTCTGCGGGTACTGCGTTCCATGTTAAGTGACAACGGTGTGATTTACATAGAAGTTCCGGATGCGTCAAGATATGCCGATCACTATGTTGTGCCCTATTATTATTTTGATACCGAGCATATCAACCATTTTGAAGAAGTATCACTGATAAACTTGGGTTTTGAAAACGGGCTGAGAGTGACGTATCTTGGGAAAAAAGATCTTGTTCTGGGGCCTGACGTAAAATATCCGGCTGTATATGCTGTTTATGCTAAATCATATACCTCAGGCAGCTGGAAAACCAACGCAAAGGACAGCGTGTTGGATTATGTAGATCTTTCGAGGAATGAAACCGGGATTCTGGACTTAATTGATGGTCTTGTTAGTAGTAAAGAAGAGATATATATTTGGGGAGCCGGAAATTATACAATGCGGCTTCTGGAGAACAGCCCCCTTTGCCGGTGCAATATCGGCGGGTTCATAGACAAGGATCCCAACAAGTGTGGTATGAAAATATTGGACAAAGCAGTGTTTGGAACAGCGATAATGAAAGAGATGCCGGAAGAGGTTACAATTGTCGTATGTTCAGCTATATACTCCGGGGAAATCCTGAAGGAAATTGAGAGCATGCATGTAAAGCACAAAATTGTTGTATTAAAATAGAAACCACATATAGAACGGATTGATAGCTGTTCGATACTGCCATAATCGAACAGCATCCTCGGGAAGGGAATATGTGATCATGCAATTATCTGCAGAAGGAATCAAAAAGGAAATCCTTGAAAAACACAAAAACATACTTGCTCAATATCCCGGATTAAGCGTATATATCTTTGGCGCTGCGAGACTTGGAAGGAACTGTGCCGCCTGCTGTAAGAGAAAAGGCATTCAGGTACTTGGTTTTCTGGATAATCGTGAATCTATACAAGGGGATGTAATTGACGGCATTATCGTATATAGCTTACAGGATTATTTGAATACGGGTGCGGAAGAACCGATCGTCATTGCGTCTTTAACATACTGGGACATTATTGACAAACAATTGTGTGATAACGGGATAACATCCTTTCTGCATTACAGTGTTCTTAACATCTGGGACCCGCTGATTTTTCCGGCCTTCAACGACGGTTTCATTGAAATAGTAAATGAAACGGTTGATAATTATGGTGCGTATCAGCAATTGCGCGCTAAAATGACGGACGACAGATCGCAGCAAATTCTGGATGAATTGATTCGTTTTCGTTTGTCTTTGGATATTTCCTGTACTCGAAAAGCATACGCCCTATCCAGACCGGAAATATCCGAACCATATTTTGATTCTGATATTGTCTCATTGCATGACGGTGAAGTTTTTGTCGATGGCGGTGCATATCTGGGCGAGACGTCTATATCATTTATAAGGCATATGTCACAGCAGGGCAGGGCGTATAAGCACATTTATTTAATTGAGCCTGATATGCAGTTACTTCAGGCAGCAGAAACACAGCTGAAAGAATTTGCCGAAATCACATTTTGTGCAGCCGGTTTATCGGATAAATGTGAGCTGTCGGGATTTGATCGTACCGGAGATACCGGCGGTACTGTGAATCCTGAAGGTGATACGGAACTGACACTTCAAACAATAGATAAAATAGTTAATAAAACTGCGACCTTTATTAAGCTGGATATAGAAGGGTATGAAGAACAGGCCTTGTTGGGTGCAGCGGGAACAATAAGGAACTGCAAACCTAAATTGGCGGTGTCTGCATATCATAAATGCGGGGATCTTTTGAAATTGTGGCATGCAGTCAACGCGATTCGTAATGACTATAAGATCTATGTAAGGCACTATACCCCTGGTGTTTTTGATACTGTTCTGTATTTTGTCTGAATGGAAAAATAGGTATATATGTTGTATGATTGATACGCTTATCATTTGAAACTGAGCGGCAATGATAAGCTGCTGTGTGACAAATAAAATCCGTATAAATAATCGCGATTGCAAAGATGCGTTTGCCAGGAGAATCAGTATGAAGAAAATCAGTATTTTGTCTGCTTGCTATAACGAAGAGGAAAATGTTGTGCAGCTGTCGGACGCTATTCGTAAAATTATGACAGAAGAACTCCCCCAATATGATTATGAACACATATTTATTGATAATTGCTCGGAAGACAATACCCTTTCGCTTCTGCGGGATATCTGCTCAAAAGATAAGCACGTGAAAGTGATTGAAAATGCCAGGAATTTCGGGCACATCCGTTCACCGTTTTATGGCCTTCTACAGACATCGGGAGACTGCAGCATAATAATGGCATCCGATTTTCAGGACCCGCCCAGCCTGATCCCGACTTTTGTAAAAAAGTGGGAAGAAGGAAACAAAGTCGTATGTGCCGTCAAATCATCCAGTAAAGAGAACCAAATGATGTTCAGAATCCGTAGAATGTATTACAACATGATGAAAAAAATGTCGGAGGTTGAGTCCATTGATAGTTTTACCGGTTTTGGATTATACGACAAGCGTGTGATTGATGCGCTTCGACTGATGGATGATCCTTATCCTTATTTTCGTGGACTGATTTGTGAAATCGGGTTCAAACGTGCACTTGTGGAATTTGAACAGCCCAAAAGAGAGCGCGGTAAGACACATACCAGCTTCTATAAACTGTTTGATGTTGCAATGCTGGGCATTACGGCTAATTCCAAATTTCCCTTACGCCTTGCAACGATCGCCGGTTTTGTATTTTCAGTCATTGCATTTACTGGTGCTCTGGTGTATTTGATTCTAAAACTGGTTTATTGGTACAACATGCCGATGGGAATTGCGCCCCTTGTTATCGGTGTATTCTTGTTTTCTTCGGTTCAGCTTTTTTTTATTGGACTGCTCGGAGAATATATAGCGCAGATCCTGACAAAAGTCACTAACCGCCCGCTCGTAATTGAGAGTGAGAGAATTAATTTTGACGAAGAGAAGAAGTGAGGTCTCCATGGCACTTGATAAAGCAAAGATACTTCGCGAACAGATTCTCGATCTGACCCGCGAATATTACACGGAACAGTTCGCAGAGAAGAAGCCCTATGAGCCGGGCGACCGCATCTCATACGGCGGACGGTGTTTTGATGAGAAGGAAATTGTCTCCCTTGTGGAGTCCTCGCTGGATTTCTGGCTGACTTCCGGGAAGTACTGCGCGCAGTTCGAATCCGAATTTGCCGAATATCTGGGGATGTCTTTCTGTTCACTTGTGAATTCAGGATCATCGGCCAATCTTCTAGCCTTTATGGCGCTTACTTCCCCTGCGCTCGGGGAGCGAAGGATCAAGCCGGGCGATGAAGTCATCACGGTGGCCTGCGGATTTCCGACAACGATTGCGCCGATTATGCAGTACGGGGCGGTTCCGGTATTCATTGATGTGACGCTTCCGACCTATAACCTCGATGTGACACAGTTGGATGCTGCGTTGTCCCCCCGGACAAAGGCGGTTATGGCAGCACATACTCTTGGCAACCCTTTCGATCTGCGGGCCGTGACAGCCTTCTGTAAGAAGCACAGCCTCTGGCTGATCGAGGATAACTGTGATGCGCTCGGCAGCGTATATGAGATGCCTGAAGGCCCCAGGCTCACCGGTACAATCGGCGATCTCGGTACGTCGAGCTTTTATCCGCCGCACCACATGACGATGGGTGAGGGCGGCGCCGTATATACCAACAGCGCGCAGCTGCGCCATCTCGTGGAATCTTTCCGGGACTGGGGACGTGACTGTTACTGTGCTTCCGGTAAGGATGACACCTGCCGTCACCGTTTTGACGGACAGTACGGACTGCTCCCTTCCGGATATGATCACAAATATGTATATTCCCATCTGGGCTATAACATGAATGCGACCGAAATGCAGGCTGCTATCGGTGTCGAGCAGCTTAGAAAGCTTCCCTCGTTTGTTGAGATGCGCAGGACGAACTGGCAGTATCTTCGTGATCAGTTGGCGCCTCTTTCCAATGTGTTCATCCTGCCGGAGGCGACGGAACATTCGCAGCCGAGCTGGTTTGGATTTCTTCTGACAATTCGCGAGAATGCAGGATTTGGCAGGGAAGAGGTTGTCCGCGAACTTGAGGGTAAAAACATTCAGACCCGCATGCTTTTTGCAGGCAACCTGATTTATCACCCCTGTTTCGATCCGTATCGCGCCTCGGGTGAAGGGTACCGTGTCGTCGGAGAGCTTAAAAATACGGATCTTGTGATGAACCGGACATTCTGGATCGGCGTATATCCGGGTATGGACAAGCCGCGCCTGGATCGGATGGTTGAAGTGATCACGGATTTTGTGAAGGAAAAACAAATATGCCAATGATGAATAATTGGCTAAACAAGATACAAGATGCGCGAATCTATAAAAAATACCATCAATTTTTTATATTCTGCGTTGTCGGAGCATCCAATTTTCTGATTGCCACTCTTGTATACTACATGGTGCTGTGGATTTTTATGTGCTTTCCAGACGGAAAAAATTCGCCGCATATTATTATTGCTTTTCTATTTCGTTACGACTATCAGATTGCCAATGCACTGGCTTTCATTGTCAGCGTTCTGAATGCGTATATTTTGAACCGGGTTTGGGTTTTCAAGAAAGAAGCTCAAAAGGCTGCAAAGGGAGCGGTACTTCGATTTTTTGCAAGCTATGGATTTACTTTCCTGCTGGCCCTTTTTCTCGCGTGGTTTTGGGTGGAAATTGTTGCCGTGTCAAAGGTATATGTGCCTTTTCTAAATGTCCTGATTACGACACCTATTAATTTCTTGCTGAGCAAGTATTTTTCTTTCCGCAAAAAGAAAATGCACATCGACGGAATCGAACTAGCGCCATACGAGATTGATAACTCGGACAGGAAATAGAGTTGTGCAAATAAGTGGGCAGATATCATGATTACAAGTTTACTTGATTGATTGAGAGTAAACTGGCGGAATTTATATATTGTCGTCGTTGACTAATCACAGATGTCATCTTTCACCGGGTGCAAATAGCCAATTTGCACCGTTGGAATTGACGCCCATACATTTATTACACATTGAACAGTTGTTGATTTTTCCGTTCAGATGAATTTGTCTCAAATTATTATATGCTGAAGAAGAAAATGCATCCAAGATAGGGGTAGCATTTATATTTATATCTGTTAATCCAGTGGAATCGGCACAACAAAGAGAATAATCTCCATTGCTAAGGATAGGGATTCTTTCAAACAAGTCATTACAGGGATAAAGGTATTTGTTAGTACTATATTTTGAATCTGAACCAATAAGTTTACGTCCAGACCATTCGTGCATTCGCTGAAATCGTAATGAATTGACTTTGTATTTCCAAAGTCTCCTGAATTTATTACTTTCCTTATAGTTTTCCTTGCATAATACAAATGAAATCTGGATTTCAAGTCGACTTTGTTTTTTATTTTTCATGTCAATCAGAGCATTAATGTTTTGAACGGTTGTATCATAATCTATTCCCATTATTTTTTTATAGCTATCAGATGATGCTGCATTTAAACTTATATTGATTCCATCAAGACCACTTGAAAAAATTTGTTCAATTATCTCTGGTGACGCTAAAGCAAAATTCGAGGTAATCCGTACCGATGATTCAGGGAAATTATTTTTCAGGGTAGTAATTCGCTTAAAGAGATTAGGGTCAATCAAGGGTTCTCCAAGCAAAAACAAGTCAAAGATGGTTGGAGTTATTTTTTCGTCTTTGATTCTTTTGACAATAAGGTTAAAAGTGTCATCAGACATAATAATTTTTGCCCTGCTTGATGACTGATAAATACAAAAAGAACATTTCGCATTGCATATGCTAGCTGTTTCGATCATAAATTTATATTTCTTATTTTTCGCAAGGTATAGAATTCGCTTTTCTACTTTTTTGTTAATGAGACTTCTATAAATTCTGTTTTGACAAATCGAGTCGTAGAACAAACTTAAACTCCGGTTACATTCAATGAGATTTCTTATATCATTTAACAATATATCAACTCCTTAATATAAATACAAATACAATAATATAGTATTTATATAATATCAATAGTATTTGCATAATACCAAGATAGTGTCCATATAATTGGTGTAAATTGATAAATAAAAATGAGCCACAAGCTCACTTTCGGTATAATTGTTTTTGCGACAAAACGAAACACTGAAAGGAAGAACTTATGGCTCAAGTACATCTTACACTGGAAGACGATATTCTTAAAGACCTTATGTTGGGAAACCGGGAGGACGCGGTGTCTAAGTTGCTGGAAAAAGTATTTGATGCAGTTCTGAAAGCACAGGCCAGCGAGCAGCTGAACGCGGAGCCGTATGAGCGCAGCGACGATCGAAACAGTTATCGTAATGGGTATCGGACGCGATCAATGACGACACGAGTCGGAACCTTGGTTCTGCACGTGCCCAAATTCCGGGACGGCACATTTTCGACGGAGCTTTTCAGCAGTTATCAGCGCAGCGAGAAAGCGTTACTCCTAAGCCTTATGGAAATGGTTATTCAAGGCGTATCTACACGTAAAATCAGCGAGATCACAGAGACCCTGTGTGGCACCAGCTTCTCCAAATCAACCGTCTCCGCACTTTGCCAGGAACTGGATCCTATTGTGGAAGGGTTTCGAAACCGGCCGCTGGATCGACAGTATCCTTTTTTGGTCGTGGATGCGATCTACATGAAAGCCCGGGAAGATGGCCGTATTAAATCCAAGGGTTTCCTGATTGCTATCGGAATCAATGAGGAAGGCAATCGCGAGATTCTGGGATTTTCAGTTGCCGACGGAGAA
>Ga0209125_1000782_pt1 | contig 36223 bp, 32 predicted proteins | sample BarGraIncub1131A_FD_184503 | JGI IMG/M metagenome (GOLD analysis project Ga0209125, IMG submission 184503) | Arctic peat soil microbial communities from Barrow, Alaska - Barrow Graham LP Incubations 11-31A (SPAdes) (version 2) | ecosystem: Environmental > Terrestrial > Soil > Wetlands > Peat... | reverse complement strand
GACTAATCATGAACCGTCCCCTTCCTCCCCGTCTACCTCTCTCTATTTTCTGTTCAATACTTCCGCAATTACTCTTGCCAAATATTTTGCAGTATTCTTTGACTCTGTGATCGTATTTACTTGTGATCCCACCTCAACTAGCACCGAATTATTACTTTTATCTTGGTTGAAAAATCGTGTTCCATGGTCATAGTAATAAATACCTCTACATAACCCAGGAAAGAATTTATTTGAAGTTTCAACAATTTTATTGGCCATAACCATATTCGTTGTAAAATGTGGATTGTTTTTAGCCATAACTAGCTCCATTTTGGAAACACTTTCCCCATTTATTTGTTTTGTTACTGTTGCTTTATCCTCTATAGAATCTCTATGAAGATCTATAACTAATTTAAAATCTCCGTATTTTTTAATATTTTTATCTACAGTTACTGCAGACCTTTCATAGCTGCTATTATATAATATTAGGTCGTGGACAGTTTTATCATGGACTACAGATATATTATAATCAGTTTGCAAAATGTTACTCAGCTCATCTCCCACAGCAACCACACTCTGTGTCGGATCTGTATTGGTTTGAGGTCCTGGTTTATAGCTTTCACAGGTATGGGTGTGATATATGAATACATCTGGTTTAGGATTTAGAGCCACAGCTTTTAAGCTAGGATCATAAGTCTTGTCGATAGTATCCACCACTTGATTATTTGAAGGTACTTGAGCCACTTCGCTATTAAGAGGAGTACCTTCAGCCTTTACTACCTCCCCATCTCCAAGCGCGTAAGGTGCTAATATAACCTGATTTGTAGTACCTTCAATCTCAGCACCTAGAACCAAGCTTGACATTTCCTTTTTCAATATAGATAAAGGGCTTTTTATGTTTGTTCCCAGTACCTCTAATGCACTTTCTGCTAAGCTCTTTTGATTTTCTGATGTTTCTTCCTGAATACCTGGGATTGACATTCGCATAATATCTATATAAATACTACTTTTTCCATCTATGCTAATAGTAGTTTTAAATAGATTAAAAATCAAAACTACTACTACAAAAAATATTAAAATAGAGGAACTTATAATTGAAATAGACTCATGGTTTTTCAAATTATCCATATGTTTTTCTCCTTCAATGTATATAGCATTTATATTACCTAAAGAGTACTACCTTAATTTAATAAATAACCTTACAGATATATTTATTACTCATCTACTAAAAAAATGAATAGATTATCTATAAGTGAGCATATAATTTATTTATTTAATATATCTGAAGGATAAAACGGAGAATTATATGGTTATATTGGAAATATTACTATAATTAAGCATTTACTTCTTAAGACATTTAAAAAAACTACGAGAATATAGTAAACAGGGATGTAGTTTATTTAAAAGCCAGGAAGGTGAAAAAATGAAAATAGCAAACTCTTTAATTTCCATGTCAAGTAGTCACAGTTCTGAGGTTATCTATTCCAAAAGACAAAATATCCAAGCATGGGATAATCGCGGTTCCCCAACAAGTCAAATCTCTAAAAATATTAAAAATATCTTAGATAATGCTTTAGCGGACAAGCTTCAGATTTCTCATGCTGCCTTTAAAAAGTTTAGGGAACAGGTAACTGAGCTTACAAGTTCAAACGTGTCACAAACTCAGGATTTATCCACTAGTATTGTCTCAGGTCTATCAGAAAAGGATAAGCTAATAATAACTCTCATTGAGGAAACCTTAAGTGCTATAATCGGCAGAAAAATAACTTTTGTTAGACCTAAAGACGTAAATACGAACAATATTCAAGTCAACCTACCATTTCATTTAAAAGGTACTCCCATAAAAAGCACCTCGGAAAATAGCTCTCCAAAATCAGAAGGTTGGGGGATTAATTTTAATTCTCAAGAAATCTATAAAGAAACTGAAAGTATGAATTTTAAAGCAGCTGGGATGATAACTACTGACGATGGTAAACAAATCAACTTCTCAGTAGAACTTGCAATGAGTAGAAGCTTTGCTACTGAAAACAATATTAGCTTTAAAGCTGGAGATGCTCTCTTAGATCCTTTAGTCATAAACTATGCTGGTAAAGCCGCTTTGCTTACAGATACTAAATTCAGCTTCGACATAGATTCCGATGGTAAGGAGGATCAGATTTCCTCATTAAAGGAAGGAAGTGGCTTTTTAAGCCTAGATCTTAATAATAATGGTAAAATAGACAATGGTTCTGAGCTATTTGGTCCTAAAACCGGAAATGGTTTTCAGAATCTAGAAAACTATGATACTGATAAGAATGGCTGGATAGATGAAAATGATTCTATCTTTAATAAGCTACGTATTTGGACTAAGGATTCAGATGGTACTGATAGGCTATTTGCTCTTGGTGAGAAAGGGATAGGTGCTATTTATTTGGGTAATACAGCTACCGAATTCACCATGAAAAATTCCTCTAATGATACTCTAGGTAAGGTATCCCAGTCAGGAATATTTGTTAGAGAGGATGGCACCGTTGGTACCATGGGAGACATAAAAGTATAAATAATGGCCCAAGCAGGTTTTACCGCTTGGGCTATTATTTAATCTATTATTTACTTAGCACTTCATGGGCTTCTTTAAGCTTTTCAATTATTTTAATTTTCTGTGGACAAACGCTTTCGCAATGACCACATTCAACGCAATTGTCCGCCTTTTTGCTTTTATCTAATCCGTTATTATACCATGCTGAAGGACCTGCTAAATCATTGTACATAGCGGTTTCATTATAAATCTTAAATACACCAGGAATATCAACTCCAGATGGACAAGGCATACAATAGGCACAGGCTGTGCATGGTACCTTTGTAAGCTCAGCATATTTCGCTTTAACTCTATCAACCAAATCATTTTCTTCCTTGGTTAAAGAGTTAGGCAATGCTTTTTGCGCAACTGCTAGATTTTCATCTAATTGTTCCTGAGCATTCATACCACTTAATATAACGGATACTTCTGGATGATTCCATATCCAACTTAAAGCCCAACCCACAGGTGTCCTTTTAACCTTAGCTGTATCCCATAATGTTTGAACAGGACAAGGTGCTTCTTTAGCAAGCTTCCCGCCAAGTAAAGGTTCCATTACTACAACCGCCATTTTTTTAGCTGCTGCATAACGAAGGCCTTCCGTGCCTGCTTGATTTGCCTGATCCATAAAGTTATATTGAATCTGGCAAAAATCCCATTCATAGCTATCAACGATATCCTTGAATACCTCCAACTTATCATGGAAGGAAAATCCTATGTGCTTTATTCTTCCATCCTTTTTAGCCTTCTCAATAAATTTAAAGCAATCTAAGCTCTTTATATTTTTCCAAGAATCAGCATTTAAAGCATGCATCAGATAAAAATCTATATGATCTGTCTCAAGCTTTTCAAGTTGTTCATTTAATAGTCTATCAAAATCCTCATGGACTTTAACAAACCATACTGGAGATTTAGTGGCTAGATATACCTTTTCTCTATATCCATCTTTTAAAGCCTTACTAACTAAAAGTTCACTCTTACCACCATGATATGGGTAAGCAGTATCAACATAATTAACACCTTTATCTATAGCATCCCGTATCAACCTAATTGCCTCAATCTCATCAATATCACCGCTACCATCCTTTAACAGTGGTAATCTCATGCAACCAAACCCTAAAGCTGAAGTTTCAATATTAAACTTTCCAAATTTTCTGTACTGCATTTTATTCCTCCTTCAATTAACAATATTATCATTAACCCATGAATTTTATTTTATCATTGATGGTATATATGTTCAATAGGAAATTGCTGTAATGACCAATTGTATAAGATAATACAAGCTATAAAATAGCTATGTTTTTACATTTTCTTATATATATGTACACAATAAGCTGAAATACTACATTTTCCAAAAAATATATTGTAATACCTTGTAATTGGAGTATACTGTTATTAATAATTAAGCATATTTGTAGATAAAGGAGGTTATTATGGATGATATATTAAGCAGGATATTGATAGTTGATGACAACAAGGATATTCATGAGGATATAAAATATATCCTTGATTCCTCTATTCCTACAGAAGATCAAATGGTAACCCAGTCCCTGAGAAAAGAATTATTTGGGGAAGATGAATACGATTTCAAATTAGATAAGGATTATAAAATCAGATACAGAATTGATGATGCCTATCAGGGAGAAGAAGCTATTAGAATGGTCCTCAAAGCCTTAGAAGAAGGTTACCCCTATTCCCTAATATTCATGGATGTTAGAATGCCTCCTGGTATGGATGGGGTCGAAGCCATAAAGGCTATCTGGAAAATTGAGCCTACAGTTGAGGTAGTTATTTGTACAGCCTACTCAGACTATTCCTGGGATCAAATTGTAGCAAAACTTGGTCAAAATGATCATCTGTTATTTCTTAGAAAGCCCTTTGACAATGTATCCGTTAAACAGTTGACCTTAACTATGACTACAAAATGGGATTTGCAAAATCAAAACAGAAACTATATTAACAATCTAGAGGCAGAAGTAGAAAAACGAACTTCAGAGTTAAATATAGTAATTGAAAAACTAACTGATGAAATGACCCTGAGAGAAGAAAAGGAAATGCAGCTTGCACATATTGCCCACTATGATTCTCTTACAGATTTATTAAATAGGCATTCTTTTTACGATTTTATATCTAAAATACTAAATAATCCATCTGATAATGAATTTATATATAAAACTAAGACTTTTATAAAACCCTTTTCCATATTATTTATAGATATTGATGGTTTTAAAAAAGTCAATGATGATTTAGGTCATGATATAGGAGATAGGGTACTTACTGAGATTTCAAAGAGAATAAAGTTCTTCCTCCATGATTATGCCTACGATTTATCTACAGCTTATGAGAAAGCTCTTTGCTCTAAAGGGATCTTCCGATTTGGAGGAGATGAATTCATAGCTATATTATCTGAGGGAGATAAAAAAAGAATAAGCAAAATAGTTGCTATGCTAATAGAAAAAATTAGAGAACCCTATTATATATTAAATCATGATATCAATATTTCCTGTAGTATAGGTATAAGTATATATCCAGATGATTCAGTATCTCCGGATGTACTTTTAAAGTATGCTGATATTGCCATGTATGAAGCAAAAAAGGTTAAAAGCACCTATATATTTCACGAAAATCCTAACAGTATCTCCTTTCAATTTGAGCTATCCCTTAAAAATGATTTAGAGAATGCCTTAACTAATAACGAATTGGAACTTTATTATCAATATCTTATAAATCCAAAGGATGAGATAATTGGACTACAGTCTCTCCTTAGATGGCATCATCCCAAGCTAGGGATGCTAAAGCCCGATGAATTTATATATATTGCTGAAAAATCTGGACAGATGCTTTCTATCGGAAAATACATAATAGAAACAGCTATAAATGTCTTAAATATGTTGCAAACAAAATTCTCTAAAGAGCTTTTCATGCTGGTTAATTGCACCATCAGCCAATTTTATGACCCCAATTTTATAAAGATAGTGAAAGATTCATTGTTTGAAGCAGAGGTTGATCCTAAATTTCTTAAAATTGGATTGGAGGAAAGTTTTACTGTACAAGCTTCTGACGAGTCCTTGACCGTAATTAATGAATTAAACAAAATAGGAGTACAATTTACCTTAGATAGTTTTAAGAACCTCTACCCAACCTTTGCTTATCTTCAACATCTACCAAAGGACACTATCATAAAGCTTAACAAGGAATTTATTAGCAGTATAGCTGAAAATTCCAAAAACAGAACTTTCTTCCTTAACTTGTTGGACACTTTTAAAAGTTTAGACTTAAAGGTTATTATAAGTGGCATTGAGAACTCTGAGCAAAAGGATCTTCTAATAAAAAAAGATTGTATTTTACAAGGCTATCATTTTAATGTACCTAAACCCTTTGAAGAGATTCTAACTGATTTTAGTTTAAGAACAAAATAAACAACTTATGTAAGTAGGTGTAATCAAAAATGGAATATTTTTATTATGATAAACCTAAGAATAGCTCTAAAAGACTGAGGATAGGTTTTCTAGATGATAATGCTAATGATGATTATCATAGCCAAATTATGATGGGTATTTTTGAAGCAGGTAAAAAAAATGATGTAGATATATTACGCTTTGGCTATTATTCCTCACACATTGCCTACAAGTTCACTCAGCAGGTAAGTATGGTTCTAGAACATATTGAGCAATATGATTTGGATGGGTTGATTTTTCTTGGATGGACTAAGGCGGGCGCTATGTACAATTATGATGATTTCACAAGCCGCTTTAGTTCAATTCCATTACTCAGCATTGCTACTGGTTTTGAGAAGATCCCCAGCGTATATTTTATGGGAAACCTATATCTTAAGAAGCTCATAATTCATCTTATAAAAAAGCATAATAGAAGAAGAATCGTATATATATCCCCTGTAAGACCAGATAACCGAACAGACATTTATGAAGTGTGTCTAAAAGAGAATAATATATATGATCCTAATCTTTTTATCGCTGAGGAAGACTTAGAAGGTTTAGATAACTCTGAAAGAGCCAAAAGAGTTATAGAGATCTTACTTGATGAGAGAAAAATAAAATTCGATGCTATAATTTCTTTATACGAAATGGAAACTGAAACTTTGATTAATTGTTTAAAAGAAAGAGGTTTTCAGATACCTAAGGATATTGCAGTCGTAAGCTATGGGGACAGTGAACTAGGAAGATATTCCTCACCCTCCTTTACTACTATTTATTTCCCATGGTTAGAGCTTGGCTACCATAGCTGTGTACGAATGGTTGAGCTTCTTAGAACCGGCAGAATCCCTTTTGAAACTATAGTTCCTGGGAAAATAATATATAGGAACTCCTGTGGATGTATGTCCGATTGTGTAAATTCTGCTGGTAACATTGCAGCAAATCAAGTTACAAACACACTCCTTCAAATAACCACTAAAGAAAAAGGGAAAATACTCCAAACATTAGAAAAGCACTTACTAACAACCCAGATAAATTTTGAAAAGCTTTTAGATGCCTTTCTAATTGATTATGAAGAGAAAACTAACAATTATTTTCTGTATGAACTAAATAAACAACTAAGAGAAGTAACCCACGAAAAAAATTATACTGAATTAGAGGATACTATATCTTTTTTTAGGAAGCTTATCCTCCCATATATATTAAAAGATCAGAAAGCTATATTATGGAGTGGAGATTTATTTTTACAAGGACAGACCATGGTAAGTGACAAAGTATTTAATATCCATGGCTATGAAAATATAACCGGTAAAATGTTCAGTCAAAAGCTTCAAGAAATAAGCCAGAATATTATTGCAAATTTTAATATGGAAACTCTTTTAACATCTTTAGAACTAGGACTGTTAAAACTTAATATTCCAAACTGTTATTTGATCCTGTTTAACAAGAGCCTAGAAGAAGGCTTGCCAGAGGATAATTTGTTTAATAATTGCACCCTTATATTTGAGTATTCTAATAATATTAGAAGTAAGAACACAAACCATAAGGATTCTGCCAAAAATCTATTAAAAGAATTATTGCTCTCTAAAGGGAAATCTTATGCCCGCTCTGCCCATCTTTTACATGTTACAGATGAAATAATGGGCTTTGTAACCTTTGAACCAGGACCTTCTGACGAGAGAATTTATCAGGCTCTATCTTCCCATATAAGTACCGCCTTAAGAGGAATATTACTTTTAAACAAACTGGAGTTTGCATTCAAGAAATTAATAGAGCAAGCTCAAAGGGAAGGTATGGCAGATATCGCAGTAGATATACTTCACAATATAGGTAATCTAATGAATAGTATAACTGTTTCAGCCTGCACCATGAGAGATATATCAAATTCAACAACCTTAAAGGATGTTATAAATGCCTTAGAATTGTTGAAGGTGAATATAGAAAGGCTTGAGAATTTCCTCCAGAAAGATAAAAAGGGTAAAATACTCTTGGACTATCTACTTAAGCTTGGATCTCCCATCCTTAGCTTACAAAATCAATTACTTTACAACGTTGAAAGACTTACTTCAAAGGTAAATTCTATAAAAGAAATAATCATTGCTCAACAAAATTATGCTGGGGTTAACACTATGCTTGAATATGTAGATATCACCTCTGTAATAGAAGACGTTCTAAAGGTAAATTCTATTTCCCTAGAAAAATACAATATTACTGTAACAAAAGATTATCGAGCTAATCCTAATGTTATGGTTCAACGAATTAATCTTTTCCATGTACTTGTTAATTTAATAAACAATGCAAAGGAAGCTATGCTTCATACTCCTATTGAGCAAAAGGAAATAAGCTTTACCTTAACTCAGGATAAAGACTTTAAATATCTTATGGTTACTGATAAGGGCTGCGGTATAACAGCGGATAATCTGAAGCATATTTTTGAATATGGCTATACTACCAAACCAGATAGCCTAGGAATAGGCTTATATAGCAGTACCAGCTATATTCAAGGTATGAATGGGTCTATTATGGCTGAAAGCCCAAGTATAGACGGTGGTGCTACCTTCACATTAAAATTTAAAAATATAGATAGGTGATGGTGAAATGGAATTTAAGATAGCTATAGCTCCTCCAAAAAGAAAAAAATTTATTATTGGTTTCTTAGATGAAAATGCTTTTGATGATTATCACAGTCTCATAGTCTCCGGTTTTGTGGAGGCTTGTGAAAAATATGATATAAATGTTATACGATTTGGTCATATGTCCTCTCATATAACCTCCCGAAGCTCTTCTCAAGTTAATATGGTTTTAGACTTAATTGACCAATTTCCCTTAGATGGTTTAGTTTTTTTAGGTTGGGCAAGGGTAGCTACTTATGAAAACCATGAAAACTTTATAAAAAAATTAGGTCATATACCTATGATTAGCTTAGGATCAACACTGGATAATATGCCAGGAGTGTTTTTCCCAGGAGATATTTATATAAAAGAAATGTTGCTTCATCTTATTGAATTTCATAAATATAAAAGAATCGCTTTTATATCTCCCTTTTGGACTGATACTCGTGCAAATATTTATATTAATACCCTAAAGGAACATAATTTATATGACCCAATCCTATACATAAGCGAAACCCTGCTTACGAATCTTGATGTGAGAGAACGAGGTAAAAAAGCTGTTTCTATCCTATTAGATGAAAGAAAAACAACTTTTGATGCAATTGTTTCTTTGTACAACGAAGAAACCAGTGGAGTTATTGATGAATTAAAGGCTAGAGGACTAAATGTTCCCTTAGATGTGGCAGTCACCAGCTATGAGGATGGGGACCTAGGTAAGTTTTCATCTCCTTCATTTACAACTGTTTACTTTCCTTTAAAGGAGCTTGGTTATTATGCTTGTGAAGCAATGCATCAGCTTTTAACTATAGGAAATATTTCCTGTTTAACTCCAGTCCCTGGCAAAATTATAATAAGAGATTCCTGTGGGTGTGTAAATATCACCTCCAAAGTGCCTCCTTCTGATATTATTTTTGAAGGTACACCGCTGAAAGATATCTCTGAAGAAAGCCTTAAAACATTAATTATCACTTTAAAAGACCAACTTCCTTTTAAGTGTCTATCTATTGAGGCTTTACTGGATTCCTTTATTAAAGAATTTAATAAAAAAGGACAAAGCTTCTTTTTATTAGAATTTGAGATTCAACTTAGAAGGTTGGCAGAAGACTCCACTCCTTCTGATTTAAAAAATCTAATAGTTAATTTCAGAAGTATACTTATGCCTTTTATTATCCCTTATTATTCCATAAGCCTAGATAACCTTACTTTAGCTGAGAATCTATTTCAGCAAGCTCAAGTACTATTAATGGAGAAAATTAATAATTACTACGCAGAGGAAGAAGTTCGCTCTAAAAACAATAGTTCTATTCTCCATGAAATCAGCCAAATCCTTCTTACTAATTTTAGTATTAAAACATTAATGGATTCCTTAGAGATAAATCTACCTAGATTATCCATACCTGGCTGCTATATTTACATGTTTAAGAAGTCCGAGGATAGTGAAAATATATATGATAATTACACCTTAGAATTTGAATATACAATAGGTGAAAATGGCTCAATAAAAAAACCATCAATTAGTACAACCAATAAAGCTTCCATAAACGATCTTATTTCAATTATAGAAAATTGTAATTACCTTACCTGTCAACTACTTCATGTAGGTGATAATTTTACTGGCTTTATTGTGTTTCAGCCGGGTCCTACAGATGAAAGAATATATGAAACCCTGTCCTCACACATAAGCACCGCCTTAAGTAGTGCAATTCTGTTCGGAAAACTAGATTTAAGCTATAAGCGCTTAGTTGAACAAGCTCATAAAAAAGGCATGGCTGATGTAGCCACAGGTATACTTCATAATATCGGGAATATACTTAACAGCGTTAATGTATCTACCTTGCTTATAAAGGATTTGGCAAATTCTTCACCAATTGATGATTACATAAAGGCTAATATACTTTTAGAGAAGAATATTAAAGATATTGACATCTTTATAACAAATAATCCTAAAGGAAAAAAGCTTATGCAATTCTATGCTAAGCTTGGAGATTCCTTTAAGGAACTTAAAGAACAGCTAAATGAAAATGTAAGTCGCTTAAAAGAAAAAATCGATCTGATAAATGATATAATTAGTGCCCAACAATCTTATACGGGAATAAAATCAACCTTAGAAAAACTTAATGTAATTGGCATTGTAGAGGACGCCATTAGTATGAATTTATCTTCTCTCGAAAAGTATAATATCCATTTGGTTAGAAACTATCCGATGCAAGAGCAATTGGCTTTAGTTCAACCGACAAAGCTCTTTCATGTCCTTGTTAACATAATAAAAAACGGTGAGGAAGCTATGCTTGAATTTTCAGGTCCTAGAACACTTACCGTAACTATTACCTCAAATAATATAATAAGTATATCCGATACAGGACATGGCATACCAAAACACCTATTAGAAAGCATTTTTGCTTATGGCTATACTACCAAAAAAGATGGTCACGGCTTTGGTCTTCATAGTTGTGCAAATTATATGACAGAAATGGAAGGAAGATTATGGGTCGAGAGTGAAGGAATCGGTAAAGGTTCCACCTTTTATATACAGCTGAAATAACTTATTTCAGCTGGTATGTACCTATTCATTTTAGCCATCTACTTTGTGACTTAGGAAATAGGTGCATCCTCAAAATCCTTGAATAAAAGGCTTGGTTGTATTCCAACATTGTTTTGATATTTCCCACTTTTATACATATCAAAATCACCTTGAATGGTATGATAATAGATCTGACAGATCTCAATACCCGCATATATCCTTATAGGCTGAACACAAAACATCTCTAAGGTCCAGTAACCACTAAAGCCCACATCTCCAAAGCCTGCAGTAACATGAACAAATAGTCCTAGCCTACCAACTGAAGACCTCCCTTCTAGCATTGGTACACAGCTAGTTGTTTTTGTATATTCTATGGTTCTTCCTAGATATAACTTATTCGTCTCAAGTAGTATGCCTTCCTCAGGTATAATAAACTTGGAAGCTTTATTTTCCTTTTTCATATCCAAAATATTATTATCATAAACTAAGATCTCCTTATCTAATCTGAGATTATAGCTATTAGGATTAAGCTGGCTTTCAGAAAAGGGCTCTATAAAGATATTCTTCCCAATTCTATTTTTTATTTCTCTGCCTGATAAAATCATTTTATAATCCTCCCTTTAAATTAAGGTAGTGTAAAAATTTTTACACTCCTTTTTTGATTTAATGCTTATATATCAAGGGTTACAGAGTTTTTTAGATACAAAAAACAATGACCCCCTAATTTCATGCTATAATTGAATCGCTTAACAAACAAAAATACACATGAGAAAGGGTGTCATTGTCTTGGATTCAATTATAACTTATTTATTGCTTTATAATCAATATTTACTAAAGATAATTTCTCAATTACTTCTCTTTATTGCTAAACATATCCCTCTTAAACAGTGGGCTTTTGACGATTCTCATAGTCCTGAATATCAAAAATTCAAGGTTGATAAGCTTCCAAAGAGATTTAATCCTGATCCTATAGATTATCAGCTTACTTTTTATCCTCCAATATTGTGTTTGTTTCATGGCACATTTCTATATTTATGGCGCCTGATTCCATTAAAAATTCACTCCTATTACATTTTTATTATTACACTTTAAATTCTTCATAAAAATTAAATGCTGATAACTATATGGTAATTGGCTATGGTAGTGGTATACAATTGTTTAACAAATATTATTAAATTACTACTCGCGGGGCCATCATCCATGCCAATCACCTCCTTAAAATAAAAAAATCTCTACACAAAAAGTGAAGAGATTTAATACGAACCAAATTAGGCTTCTTCACTCGTTGAGTTTTAGAACTGCAAAGCGTAGAACACAAACATTCATATTATCTATGAATGTCTTCAGCTACATTAGGTAAAACCTTAAGCCGGTAGTATCTGCTGACTCGTTGGCGTCTCTCGACATTTCTGGGCAGTAGCATATTTCTAAACAGTAACCTCACCTAACAAGAATATTAAATTGTTATTCTCAATTAGTTTTAATTGTATACTATGCCCAAAGTTCAGTATTGTCAATGATTTTTTTAAATATTTTAACTTAATTTGTATTATTAATTAACAATATAAAGCAACTTGAAGAGGTAACGCCAACATTTCCGACCAAAGCCACTTTAAGATATAAAGCTGATAAATATTTTGTTTTTTGTAAGTACAAAAATTAATTGAGGAACTCAACAATACCAAGTATTATTAACAATATACCTGAAAATAATGGTGCATATTTACCAAAGAATTTACCCAATATATGATTACCCACAGATTCACCAAATATGATTGTAAGAATACTTAATATAAATGTAGCTATGACTGTAAATTGAATACTAACTCCTGTTATACTTGCAGCTACTCCATAGTAGTAGTTCTTTTAGGTCTATACTACAGAAATTGGTGGGGTCTTATTGGACTAGTACCTATAATAACAGGTTCAATTCGTTATTGCCCAGTTAGTCATATCTTAGGAATTTCGACTTGTGATACTAAAAAGAAGCAATAGTTTCCTCTTTGCTCTCATCCCTAGAATAAAAAAAGCTATCGGCAAGCTCCCTGAAAGTTATACCCAAATTCTATTAGCGGCGTTATTTATCAAACTGTAGGTGGTCATTATCAATTTACCCCTGTGTTAAATGGTTATATTAATAAACCAGCTCAGGCAGAGGCTGTAAAAGCTGCCTATGCAGCACTAAGCGGAGTAGATCCAACAAATGGAGCCTTATTCTTTTATGATAATACCATAACAAATCAATGGCTTCTATCAAAACCTGTTGCATTAACAGTAGACAAGCTAGTATTTGCTTATTAAATTTATTTGAAGATGATAAAATATTATAAGAAAGGGAAGTAGAAATTTCATGTAAATTCCTGCTTCCCTTTTTTGACCTGCTAAATTGAAGGAATTAATACTTCTTCTATAGTTCCAAGCTACTTACTCATTGAGTATTTTCTTAGCTAGCTCGTCATTTGCCTCTGTTATAAATTTTATCCCTGTTTCCTTTGCGGTATCTCTGTTAGCTGCAAAGAGATCCTCTCTCGTTATGCTATTAACATTAAATTTTCTCGCTCCTGCCATTAATTGTTGCAATCCTGCGGCTAGCTTATCAGCTAGTGTCCATACAGCTATTGCACCAAAGGGAATATTTTTTATCTCAGCTGCTCCAACCTTATCTTTAACATCATAATAACCTGTGAATATCTCCTCTACATTCTTACCATATTCTTCAATGAAGCTCTTAGATAAGGAATCCCAATTACCACACAAGGTAGACTTCCTGTCTTGATTTATTGCACCTTCTATGTTTGAACCCAAGAACCCTGGTATCATCAAAGCTCTACCCATGCATACAAGTTTTGTGAAGGGTGCACCTAACGCAAGGGCTTTAAATATATGATCCTCTCTAGAAAATCCTCCAGCAAATGCCATATCTACAACTCTTTCACCTTTATCCTTTAAGATCTGTGCATATTCATAAGCCTTTGAATGCAGATATATAGAGGGTACTCCCCATGACTCCATCATATTCCATGGACTCATGCCTGTACCGCCACCGGAACCATCTATTGTTAATAAATCTAACTTTGCCTGGGTAGCAAATTTAATAGCCATAGCCAGTGCTTCCATACCATAGGAGCCTGTCTTAAGTGTTATTCGCTTATATCCTAAGCCTCTTAAATATTTAATTGAGGCCATAAAATCCGCTTTAACCTGATCATTGGTAGAAAGATTAGTATATCCAAGTCTACTATGACGAGCAAAAGCTTTAATAGCCCCAGTTTTAAAGGCAGCTTGTACCTCAGCTTTAGTAGGATCAGGGTCAACTATATAGCCTCTATTCTTTAAAAATATTGCATATTCTAAACTGTTTACCTGTATTTCCCCACCAATATCCTTTGCTCCTTGTCCCCATTTTAGCTCTAGTATTACCTTGTCCCCGTATTTCTCTATTATGTATTCAGCTACTCCATTACGAGTATCCTCTACGTTCATTTGAACAATAATTGCACCATAACCATCGTAATATCTAAGATAATTATCGATTCTACGATCTAACTCTGGTGCTTTAATAATTTTACCATTTTTAAGTATTGAGTTTTTATCTACCCCAACAACATTTTCCCCGATAACGATCGGAATACCCACTAACGCAGCACCTACTGCAAAGCTTTCCCAGTATTTCTGTGCTATAAAGGTTGAGCCTAATGCTCCTGTCATAATTGGTAATCTAGATTTGGTTTTAATGCTACAACCAAATTCCGTCTCCAAACTAACATTAGGAAATACACAATCATCTGCACTATTTGATAATCCATCAATTAGTCCATTAGCACCATAATTATAACCTTGTATTCTTAAATTATTGTAGCTAACTCCAATATGGCTAGTATTTCCACTACCAGCGGTTATTGTACCAAAATCTCTAGGATATAGCATTTTTCGCCCCTTCATGCTAGATACCCAGGTTTCACATTTTCCTTTACAATCTGCACGACATAGGGTGCATAATCCAGATTCAGCAGGATTACCTCTGTTGGCAGTGTTAAGAACATCATTATTTTTTTGAATCATAATTTTTTCTCCTCCGTTTTTTTTATTTATAAATTTTAGCTGGTGGTAAATCATAAAAATAATTAAAACAGCTCTGTGTAGTAATTTTTTACTACAGAATTATATATTCTTCAAAGACACATTAACACATTAGCTTAGATATGCAAACGTTTTACCTGGTTTCCTATCGGTTTTATCCCTGAAAACCTCTTCTTAGAAAGGTTACTTTAGAGTCTAGACGGTAAAGTAGTTGGTGTTATTTTTCTTAGTATAAAAAATGCATAACTAGCTAATATTACCTAAATTCCACGTCAAATTAAAATTGCCTTCATTTACGGTTAACTTATGAAGAATTTAGGAAATGTCTTCTACATTGTAACATTTTAATCACCACCTTGCCATAAATTAGATGAACATTTTCTATAAATCAGAATATTTTGTACGATGAACAGACCCACTGATACTTACTAGAGCCAACATCTCAATATTCGATTACACTTTTTAGGATAAACATTTTTCATATACCGCCTTATACGGATAATTGGCTGATAGTTTCATAATCACATACCTAGCAGTCTTAATTATTTTGGCAGCAAGAAACACATATTTCAAACGGAAAGTCTTTATTTGCTGTCTGTATTCTGAAATGCTTAATGCATCAAATTTAAAAAGCAAAAATAGATTATATGCAAGCATCATCATCTGAAACACTGCTTCATTTGCCCAAAAAGATTTCAGCAAAAGATGACCAACCGCCATATCATATTTGGCTTCTTTGATATAATTCTCACAGTTGCCACGCTTTTCATAAGCAATAACAACATTTTCTGAAGATAGTTCAGTATTTGTAACAAAGAAGAAGTATTGGTATTCTTCGCCTTCGATGAGCGAGAGTTGTACTCTATCTTTTTCTGGTTTCAACACTCGGGATACTATAAATCTTCTGTCTTTATCCCATTTGTTTAGTTTTGTAAAAAGTCCAGTAGTTTCCCTGCCTTCTTCACCTTTAACGAATAGAATAGATGGATCTGTTATTTGAGAAGCAAGTGTAGGATACACTTTCCCTTTAATCAAATACTTGCAGCCAAGTGATTCTATGGTTTCAATGATTTCTTCATCAAAATAACCACTGTCCAATCGGAACATGATTTCTAAATCATCCGTTTTGATATTAGCTACGATTTCTTTTATCATTTCCGCAGCACCGTTGGCAGTATATGTATTGCCACTTCTCACAAATCCAGTGATATATGCTTTTATTTCATCACAGAAGGCAAATTGTTCTTAGCATGCTCAAACAGTAAAAATATACTTGCATTTGATGTTAGATTTTTAGCATTAAAATCAATTGTGTTAATCATAATAAAGACCCCTTTTCACTACTTTTATCTATTACTATTTTAACATACTGTGGATAAAAAAAGTAGATACTTCAACACGTTTAACCGTTTTTTCTTTCACCCAATGGGTGAAAACTGAATTTGATAGAAACACTTTTGTTTTCAGGCTGTAAGGGTGGTTTTTAATTCTTTGACATAGAATCTAGGTATAATTAACTGGGATATATTTATCTATTTTTTCATAAAGAATCTTTGTATTAATATCCTTAATAAAACTACTAATATTTTTTAATGCCCATTTTCTAAAATCCAACAAATTAACAGTATGAGGGGCATCGCCTAAATTAATATGGCCCTCTTCAACAGAAGCACCCCAACAGCATGTGTCTTGCATTGTCCATTCGTAGTTTAGCGCTAAAATAGGTATTTCAGTCCCTTGAATAAAGCACAATAATCTATAACGATAATTTATTATATATTCCTGTTCATCAATATCAAATAGAAGAAGTTTATAACTTCCAATATTAATCTCTTCTATAGGTTTGTATTTTTTAACATGTTGTAACCATGACGTATCTATTATAGATTTTGGATGCACTGGATTTTCAGATGTAACTGGTTGAAAAATCATGTCATATTGTTTTTTAATATCATCTATATACTCTAATTGTTTAGAAAATATTTTTGGTCTTGGATGATGATAGCTATACTTATCTTTACCACACTTCCCAAGTATTGGTTTCCCAGATTCTATTACAAGCCTCATCCACTCATCCTTTAATAAGTTAAGATTTTGTGAACTTTTACCGCAACCCCATCCAATTAGTATTCAAGGGGATTGCCTAAGCTTTTCCAATAATGTTTTCCTGTTTTCCGGAAGAGACTTACCCAAAAATAAGTACAAATTAATATTAATGAGAAAATCAAATATTTTTTATCTATGTTTGTTAAGTTGATTCCAAATGCAGAAATTGAGTTTGGTACTAATTCCCCTTTTACGATACCAAAAGATAGTGTGCAAATTAGTAATAATTTATCTTTCGTTTTTTTACTTTCCTCACTTAAAATTTCTTCTACTAGAATATCACCTGGTTGAACCGACATTTAGTAACACCTCAATTTATTAATACTTTAGATGGTAGCTTAAAATCGGCTCGACTTAATAAACCGAATCTAAACATTTAGCGAAATACATATAATTTCATTAAGTGGATTTTAAATTCGCAAAAACAGCATTTAACAAATTTAAAATCCACTTTAAAAATCTAAAATATTAAGCTTATATGTACCTATAATTTAAAATATAGTTCACAAACTTACATGATCCTTCTAATTATTATATGATTTAAGTGATTCAAAGGCTTTAAATAATTCATCTTCATTTACAGATCTATAGACAGTCTTTAAATTTGCAATGAAAGCTTTCATATCTTTATAAGGTATATATCTAACACTGGATCTTATTTGATGAATTATGCAACGCTGCATTTTGGCATAGGGATAAATAGCTCCAATGGCTTCTTTAAAACCATTTAAGCCATCTACACAGAATATAAGTATATCTTGTACTCCTCTGTTTTTAAGGTCATTAAGCACTGAAAGCCAGAATTTACTACTCTCATTTGCTCCAACCCAAATACCTAATACTTCTTTTTCTCCATCCATATTAACGCCTAATACTACATAGGCTGCTTTGACAACCACTTGTTTATCATCTCTTACTTTGTAATGAATAGCATCCATAAATACAAAGGAATAAGTTTTATCTAGAGGCCGATTCTGCCATTCTGTTACTACTGGGATAATTCTATTTGTTATGTTTGATACCATGTCAGCTGATATTTCAACATCATAAAGATTTTTTACTTGCTCAGAAATGTCTCTTGTAGTCATTCCTGCTGCATAAAGAGCCATAACTTTATCTTCAATACCAGTTACATTTCTTTGATGTTTTGGTACTATCTTAGGTTCAAATTCTCCGTTTCTATCCCGAGGGACATTTAACTCTACTGGCCCTAATTCAGACTTAACAGTTTTCTTTGAGTAACCATTCCTACTGTTGTCGATTTGCTTTCCTGATACATCATATTTGTCATAGCCAAGAGTTGTATCCATTTCTGATTCTAAAGCTTCTTGAAGGACTTCCCTAAACATTTCCTTCATAGCAACTAATACCTCAGTAGCATCAGTAAAGTTCTGATCTTTAATATAGTTTCTTAAAACATCCTTTGATAAATTCGACATAAAAAAGCACTCCTTCTTGTTATAATTTGGAAATTAATTTATCTAAATTACTGTCAAGAAAGAGTACTTATTATTCAGTTTACACAAAATTTTTTACAGGGCTGAAAACAGCTTCACGGATTAATGTGGAGCTTTTTTTAGGTAACGGTATGTGTTCCATCGCTTACCTTAATACTCGGATAATTCAGATTCCTCTTCACAATGCACACCTTGTCTTAAACTATGCACTTACCACTATAAAACTATGCTCGAAGCTTCCACCCACTAAATAGCACACATACTTGGCGTACCAAAAAAGAGCTAATTAAGTTTAACAAGCTCTTCCTCAATAATTAAATATCTTTTATATTCCAATATTGGAGGGTTTTTATTTACTCTTAATAATAAATTTTGTTTCATTATATTTAGCTATAGCTTTATTCGGATCATTATCTTCAAATTGAACTGCCTCTACAGTTTTATCACCAACAGTAAGAAATGGTTTGGGAAGTCCTATCGACTGCTCTTCTTCATCCCCACCTTTAAGTTTACAAATAAATCTTTTATTAATATATATATATCTGTATCTTTATCAAAATTACTCACAGTTAATTGTTCTCCAACAATAAAATTATCTTTATCAACTTTCAAAATTGGAATATTGCCATTGTCAGAAGTTTCAGACCCTATATGTATACTGACTTTCGTACCACTTGTTATATTTGTGCTGTCAGGAAATTTGTAATTCACTTTTGGCATGCCATCATAGCTTATTTTCCTTGAATTGTTACAGCCTGCCAATATTATTGAAATTAGTACAATTATTACTGCATATAAAAATGTATTAACCTTTGAATTTTTCATCTTACCCAACCTTTTTAAAAATATTTATTATTTAATAATACAAGCAAGTAAGTTATAAATGTACCTGAAAAAACCATATTTTTACGTTCAAAGATTCATACAGTTCCAATTAACGGTTAATCTTGTTGCCGTTCTTACAGTGTTTGTCTGTGAAATATTTAGGTTACCATTACCATTTACAACTTTACAGCTACTATGGGTAAATCTGATTATGGATGGACCTCCAGCATTATCATTAGGGTTAGAATCTTTAAGAGAGCATTTAATGCAGCAAGATCCAGTAAAACGAGATGAAAACATAGTAACAAGGAATATGTTGGCTCGTATAATAATAAATGGAGTATATATAGTGTTCATGATAATGCTTCTTATTGTTAATCAAGTTTTAGGGGGTACACAAGGGCAGCAATCCAGTATTATATTTACTACTTTTGTGATGTTCCAATTATTTAACTCTTTCAATTCAAGAGAATTAGGTAATGACAGCATTTTTACAAATTTACTTAAAAACAAGCCTATGTTATGGATTATAAGTGCAACATTTATTGTGCAAATTCTTATAACTCAATTTGGTGGAGAACTTTTCAGAACATCACCATTATCTATCGCGTTGTGGTTTAAAATTGTAGCATATTCTTTCTCAGTAGTTGTATTTTCAGAGGTTATAAGGTTTATAAAAAGAAACCTTACAAGAATATAATCATTCCATTTGCTTACCAATTTTAGAGAGAGCTTACTTGACTATGCTTGCACCTTTGATCAGGGTATGAAAGGCCAAGTCGTAGTAACGTAGCACATCACACGATACAAAAGAAAGACTATGAGAATATTTACATATTCATAGTCTTTCTTATTTGTACCATTTAATTCTATAGATATAGCATTATTAATTAATTTAGAACTAGTTCTTTGATAGCACTACTAAAAACATGATTTATATCCTCAGTTATTCTAACATCTATAAATCCATTATCTTTCATTTTGTTTAATATCTCCATGGCAGCTTCATGCTCCAAAGCTATTCGATATGGTCTTTCCTCGGTAAGTGCCTCATATATGTCTAAACATGTAAGAAGTCGCGAATTAAAATCGAGTTCTTTACCCGTCTTACCAAATGGATATCCTTGTCCATTTAATTTCTCATGATGATTTGAAGCCCATTCAGTAATATCTTCAAATCCCTTTATCTCTTGCAAAGCTATTCTTGTAAAATAGGGATGCTTTTTAATAATATCAAATTCTTCACTCGCGAGTTTACTCGGACTATCCAAAATGCTATTTGGCACATATAGTTTGCCAATATCATGTAAGTTTGCTGCAATGATTAACTTCATTTTTTCATCATGACCCATACAATAAAAATTAGCCATAATGGCTACCTTATCTGATAGATCCTTAGAATGTCTTTGGGTAAATTTAGACTTTGAGTCAATTATTCTAGAAAAAACTCCGGTTATCTTTCCGATTTTATCAAAGCCTAATTCCACACTATATTTTGGTGTGTTATCCTCTAAAGCCTTCTCTATGTAATCATTATTTAAATTCAACCAAAATTCTTTACTCTCTGCAATATTACTGAATACAGTTACTATTTTTGGCGCAAACATTTTATTTTTCTGCTGATTAATAAATTTCATTACTTCAATTTGCATATCCGAATTATTATTTTGCAAATCAAAATTAGTCTCCATAACATCAACCATGTGTATAATTTGAGACAATAAAGGTATTTCATCGCCTTTTAAATTAAAATATCCTGTTCCATTATACTCTTCATGATGATATTTGATAGCATTTCTAACATCAGTTAAAAATGGATACTGTCTAACATTTTCCTCACCAATTGTACAATGTTCCTTTTTACGTTCGATACTTTTTACATCAATGAATTCGCCGATTAAAAATCTATCGTGTAAACTCTTCTCACTTACTCCATTATCATGAAGAATAGCAAGAGCAACTATATCATACAAGCCCTCAGAACTTAAACCGAGTTCCTTAGATATTTTTAATGATGTATAGGCTGTTCTCTTACCATGGTTTGTGGTAACGCCCAATATATCCATCTCAACAAAGTCTAATGTAAAAGATACCGCAATTAGAAATTCATTTAAATTAAATAGCATCTTATACCACCTTATATTTTTTATATACAAATACTCTTTTTTCTATATTGTACTATTAGTTAATTTTCACAAACACACGGCACTGAAAACTATTCTCATCTGTATTGTAATTGCATATGCCGTTTATGTCAATTGATTTACATTTAACCAAATTTCTATTTTTCATTGCATGCAACTGATCCAACTACTCAATACAAATTAGTTTGTTGACAATCCGATAAATTCAAGATAGAATAATGATAATGATAATCTTTATCATTTAGCTGTATCATGAAAGGATGCGAAATATGTTTAATGTATTTATTATTACCTTACGCGAAGGCGTCGAAATTGCCGTTGTTATCGCTATTATTATTGCATATCTTAAACAATTAGGACAAATGAGAGAAACAGGAAAAGTGTGGCTTGGAACAGCCGCAGCTGCATTGGTTAGTTTACTGGCAGCCATTGGGATTTTTTACTTACTAGGAACTACCGAGATTGAAGCGTTTCAAGCCCCTTTGGAAGGAACACTTAAAATTGTTGCCGTAATTATGCTCACATGGATGACAATTTGGATGAAACGACAGAGTGGAAATATCGGTGGAGAATTAAAACGACAGATACAGGTCGCTCTTAGTCATGGCTCAGTCTGGGCATTGGCTTCTTTGGCCTTTATCTCGGTGCTCAGGGAAGGAATTGAGACTGTACTTTTTATTGTAGGTTCTGCACAAGGGACATCATTACTAGCTACTGTAGGTGGTAGTGTATTGGGATTTGGCATGGCAGCTATTCTAGGATATACTCTTTATCGAGGGACACATCATCTTCCTCTTAAATCCTTCTTTAATATAATGAGTGTACTTCTTATTGTCATGGCGGCAGGCCTTTTGGCAGGAGGAGTTCATGAATTTCAAGAACTACACATGATTCCAGTAGGGATAGAACAAGTTTGGAGTACCAAGGGGCTATTATCTCAAGATTCTACAATAGGAGGACTTCTGAAAGCTATCTTCGGATATTCAGACAGTCCAAATTTAGTTCAAGTGCTTGTATACTTGGCATATTTAGGTGGTGCATTCTACTCTTATTTTAAGCCGAGCAAACCCCAAAATAATTAAGCAATATAAAACAGCTTATACGTGTAAGATTTAGATAATACAAAATTAAAATAAAACCGGTTAAGGTGCCATTCAACTTAAACCGGTATTATTTTATTCAATTTCACATTCAACCTCAGTACCATCAAGTAATGTAACAATAATCTTATTATCTTGATAAACAGTCATCTTCTCAATTACCTTATAATATAAATTCATATTAAATTCTTGTAAAAGCTCAGTATTTTCAATAATGGCGTTGAAGGTGTTTATAAATGCTTGATATAAAACCTTATCATCAATATGTTTATTTTCACAACCCTTTTCTCCTTTTACTTCATACTTTTTATTACACTCCCACCTCAGCTATTTACAGTAGTCAAAAAATATAATTATCATCCATTTACGTCTAGTGGTTCCTGTTTTGTCGTCACACGGGCGCCACAGCTACCATTTTCATCAAAAAATCTATTAAAAAGGCTCTAACTAAAACAGCTAGAGCCCTTGATATTGGCGGAGAGATAGGGATTCGAACCCTAGAAACGCTATGAAACGTTCGCCTGTTTTCGAGTTAGACTGAAGACTTTATTTATAGTTTTCTCTACTTAAGGATACTTACCTCCAGTGTTGTTTAGTTTAGAGTGTCATTGCAGTTAGCTTCACCTAATTATCATTGGTAGGGATTAGTGGTGACTATTTTGTCGTCGTATCGGCGTCGCTAGTGAAGTAACAAACTTTCTTTAAGTTCAATATTGTGCTGCTATAATATAGGGGGAAAGCTACAGTAACTAAATCAATAGGTAGATGGTTAGCCGCTTCACATAACAATATAAATGATTAATTTAGATGGATTCTCTTAATATTCACTCATTCAAATTTTTGGAGATTTTAAATTAATTTGTACATGATGTATTAAATTATGTATACTAAATATAAAGATTGATTTGTAAGGGGTGATAATAATGCTTTTCAATAATGAATATAAATTTGATGGTATTGATGTTAAGAATTGGGAAGGCTTTTGGAATGAGCTAAATGTAAATTATACTCGAATTAATGAGGAAAAAGATTTTGTAGAGAAATTATTACAACCTATGTTGAGAAATCTAATGTTAGAGGATTTACAAAACATATTATCAATTTTGAAGATAGATCAAACTGGAGAAAAGGAAGATTTAATATGCAAAATACTACTCTGTAATGAAAGTATGGCATTAGTGTATCTAAATAGTTTTTCCAAGAGAAAAAAGAAGGCCATAGAAGCATATTATGTTTATAAATTGTATAATTCAGAAGAAGTTTATAGTAAACCGTCAACTCTTATACAGTTGTTTCACTTGTTTAGCCTATGTCATACATACATGTTTGATATAGCTGTTTTAGATGAATGGCAATCACGAGGGACGGGATACGAATTTAGAAGCAATAACGAGTTAAAGAAATTAATTATCCCTAGAATGTTAGATGTGATCAACCAAGAAAATCTTTGTAAAATGCTATCTAACATTCCAAGAATCTTAACTAAATACAGAGTTCGTATGTATTGCAATTTAGATGAGAGCCAATGTATATTTATGATATATAAATTAAAAAACGACTCTCAAAAAGTAGATTTTGATGAGTCTAAGAGAGTTAAAGACATTGAGAAAATCTTATTTAAAATAGATACAACAAATAATTCAATACATATAAAAAGTAAAACTCTTAGTGAACGAGATGAAATAAAGAAATATTTTCAGAAAGAGTACAATTGTGAATTGCAATTATACGAAGAACCTATTTTTTCAGAATATGCATCTGAAGATTTCAAAGACGTTTTTAAATCTTTAGATTGCTATAATAATCCTGAATTAAATAATTTTCAAATAAATAGGATTACATTTTCTAGTTGCTTATTAAATAAATCGCCTGAATTGATGTTAAGTACTCCAAAAAGAGATATTTGGCCTTCTGTTGTCCATGCTTTTAATATGAAATTAATTGATATCGATAGTTTATATGGAATAAGAAATATAAATATTACAATAAATAATATTACAAGAAACATCAGAACTATGCTTCTAGAGGATGGTAATATTATTTATAAGCTAGATGACAAAGGCTTAGATAAAGAAACCATATCCTTAATTAGCAAAAAATTTATGGCCATGTTCAAAATACCACTTAATAGAAAAATAAAGAACATCTTAGAAAAGGGTAAAGCTGATGATATAGATTTTATTCTTAGAAGTAACTTAACATCTCAATTAGAAAAGAGTAATATAAGTACACTACAGGAACTAATTGACGATAAAATTGTAGATATAGTTAAAGTTAAAAAATACTTATGTACAAATAGTTCTTGTGGAAATCAATTTGACTACTCTGATTTAGGAAATCAAGGATGCCCCGATTGTGGTAATGATGAATTAATTGTCCAATTTCACGAGCAAATAAATATTAATTATAAAGTTATTGAACAGTATCTTATTGCTACTCTATGCAACAGTTTAGTTATAGAAAAGAACTCATTAACTGTCACTAATTCAAAGAGATTTGGTAAAGACTTTACATTTCATAAGTTTATTTATAATAAGAAAGAATATCAGTTTTTAATTACTGATAAGATTATTCCTCGTAAAATCCTTAATTTAATTGAAAAACAATTAATTCCAACAATCATTTTCTATTATGGCATAGATATTGACCAAGCAATTTTAATGACCCCTGATAAAATAGAAATGGTTCAATTTGGATTAGTATATGTCAATAAGCTTGACGATGTTAAAGTAAGAGATATATTTAAGAATTCTTTAGAAAGTTTAGATAAAAGATTACATTATCAGATCATTAGTGCTTCTTTACTTGCGAATGAGTCTTTAAGCAAAATTATCGTTACCCCAAAAGATATAAATCGAAAATATACATCAGATGATTTTGAGGATGATGTATATGCTATATTAAAAGATTTAATTTTTCAATCAGAGAAATGGGGAGGGACAGAAAGGGGCAAGCCTTTACCTGAAGGTGTACTAGCTTTTGCTTACAATAAAACAGAAGGTGAAAATAATATAGAAATAAGACATGCATTTACTTTTGATTGTAAATTAACATATTCAGATGATGGGTATGAAATTGGCAGACAAGAGGAGCGAAAAGCATTAGAATATGTTAATACTATAAATGATACTAACGAGGTACAACGATATTGTACGAATAGGCAATTAAGTTCTCATATATTTATTGGTAATAAATTTAAAGATAATCAAATAGCAAATATTAACAAGTACTTTGTGGATCATTTGAAGGAAGGTTATAATACAAAAGTAGTTTTTCTACAGTTTGAATCCTTAATTAAAATGCATGATTGGTATAGAAAAAATAATGAAAAAGTACAAAGGAACCGACATATATTTTATGAAAGCCTTTACGTCCTGCTAACTACTGCTGGCACTTTAATAGATAAAACTACTATCGAAACTCTATTTGAGGAACTAGAGCAATGCTTCAGTGATGATAGGGTAATGAATATAGATAGGATAAAAAGTAAAATCGAGAAATTATAATTCAACCAAATATTTCCGATAGAAAGATCTTAAAACTATATTATTAAAATCATTAACACTATCCATATATAATAGAGATACTGATTTATTGGTATCTCTATTATATATTAACAACAGTTTTACTTCTAAAAAAATAATTGAGAAATGGACAAACAGGATATTTACATGCAAACCTTTGTTCTGTATAATTTATAATATAAAAGAGTTCTGGACCGATACGGTAATAAATGATATAATTAAAGAGTTTAAAACATAAGTGAGGTGTAGTATGAATAGGATTGCTATTTCATTTTTTGCGGGAGCTGGCGGATTAGATATAGGAATGCATGAAGCTGGATTCGATATAAGATTAAGTGTAGAACTGGAGCAAAAATACTGCCAGACATTAAAAATAAATAATCCTACCTTTAATGTAGTTAATGCTGACATAATGGAGTATTCTAAAGAAAAAATATATAAGGATGCAAAATTACAAAAGGATGATGTAATAGATTTAATTTTTGGAGGAAGTCCTTGTCAGAGCTTTAGTACAGCAGGCAAAAGAAAGGCATTCTCAGATGACAGAGGAAAAGCAATGCTAAAGTTTGTTCAAATAGTTGAGAATACTAGACCAAAAGCTTTCTTACTAGAGAATGTAAAGGGGTTACTTTCTGCCCCACTAAAGCATAGACCGTTAAAGGAACGAGGAATAGGTTTTCCTGAATTAAGTGAAGATGAAAAGAATGGTAGTGTATTGAACTATTTGCTAAATCAATTTAGTGATTATAATGTAAATTATAAAGTAATTAATTCTGCTGAGTATGGTGTACCACAAAAGAGAGAGCGAGTTCTATTTATAGGAATAAGAAAAGATGTTAAGAAAACTTTTGAATTTCCCACAAAAACTCATGGCAAAGAAGGCAAACCCTTCATAACCATAATGGCTGCTATTAATGATATAAAGGATATTGATCATTCATATGTAAAATATTCAGAAGAAAGACTAAAGTATATGAAACTTATACCAGTTGGTGGTGGAAACTGGAGAAATTTAGATAAAAGTATAGTAGAGAAAGCCATGGGTGGTGCTTACAAATCAGGCGGAGGCAAAACAGGCTATTTTAGAAGAGTCAAAGCTAATCAACCAAGTCCAACATTATTAACTTCACCAATTCAGAAAAGCACTAATTTAGGGCATCCATATGAAGACAGACCTTTAAGCATTCAAGAATATCTTAGGATACAAGGATTCCCTGATAATTATACAGTTAATGGAAGCATAACTGACCAGTACACTCAAATAGGCAATGCTGTGCCAGTAAAAGTAGCAAAATTATTAGGAGAGAATTTATTACAAGTATTAGAAAAATAGATATTAAAACTGCTATTTTAATGTTCATATGTATATAATAGTGTTATAATGTAAATTATAACACTATATTTGGTTAAGAGGTTAACGATATGAATGCAGTAACTAAAGAAAAAATTGAGGAACATTTAAACCTAGTAATGAGCAGAATTATTGAAAAAAGAACTATCACTGAACCATTTGATAAAAATGAAATCGAGAAAACTAACCCTTTTGGATTCAGATTGGTGCCTATAGAAGTTTGGAAAGGTTCAAAGTTTGAACGTTCTTTTGTAACTTCTCTTGGACAGGGTATATTTGAGCAAATAGCAAAGATAATAGCTACAGGTACAGGAGCAGAGGCTAAAAACCAATTTATAAAAGAAATTAAACTTAATACATGGCAAGTGGAACAAATTGACAATATATTACAGAAGCAAAGGACTTTAAAGAGCTCTAAAAATATCATAAAAGTAAAAACAATTAAGGAAGAATTAAATCTATTAAAGTCTTTAGAAATTGACAGATATCAAAATATCTCAGTATTGTTTGATTTGTATATAAGAAGACCAGATGGAACCGATGAATATTACTCATTTAAAACAGTAAAACCTAACTTAGACCAAACAGAAAAAGCAAAAAAAGAAATTCTAAGATTGATGACAGCTGAAAATGCAGAAGCTTTTTTCGCTTTACCTTATAATCCAGCAGGTGAAGGGGAATGCTATAAAAATATTCATTCTATTCCTTATAAATTATTCGATATGGATAATGATAAAAATGTCCTTATCGGTAAAGAGTTGTGGAATAAAATTGGACAAGATAGTAATACATATGATGAACTACTTAATATATTCGATACTGTAGGCAAGCATTGCATAAAAAAGATAAGTAAAGATTATTTTGGATTGAATAAAATTGATGTTTTAGAAATACCGAAGAAAACTATACAATGAAATATATATTATTGCGTTAAAGACTCTTATCTATTGAAATATAGATAAGAGCTTTTCTATTTTTTGAAGGAAGTAATTAACAGTGAGCCTTGACTATTTAAAATAAAATTAAAGGATATCATGGATAAATGTATCATTTCATTATTCTAAAAGGACAAATAAATTTTAAGGAAGTGTTTTATTGTGGATGAATTTGATGTTGATAAATGGATTAAAGATATGGAAGATAATTTTAATGAGGTTCTAAGAAAAGATAGAGAGGCTAAAATAAAGGGTGTTTTAGTTGGTAGATATGTTGCCTTTCCATGGGCAGATGGACAATCCTTTTATGAGATAACAAAAGAAAATAAAGCAACAGTAAGACTTAGAGTCATTACTGGAGTTGGAGATGATTGGGTTTTGCCTGCTTATGGAAACAAAAGTTCAGAATCTAAGGATTATATTCTTAGAAATATTGAAGGACGGGAATGGAAAGAGTCGTTAAATAAAAAAAATAAGGCAGATGTCTCTTTATAAAAATTTAATAATATATTAAATTTCTTAGATTAAAATTAAATTTCTTAGGAGGAAATGCAATGATTGAAATTAGTTTCTCAAGAGAATTTGAGAAGTTAAAAACTCAGCCAAAGGAGGTGCAAGAAACCATTCAAGCAATATTACAGATACTAGACACCGAATACGGAGAAGATAGGGACAAATACAAAGATAACGGTGGCTATGTTCTAGTAGTTGAGAAGAATAAAGACTTTGAGGAAATAAAAGTTAAAACCTACATAGATTGTAATGGAGGTTTTATACCTGAATATGTAGACCAAATTGAATGCAATAATGGAAAAATATATACTAATACTCTTATACTCTGTAATAGTGATTATTCTATATCACTCATCATATCAATGGAATTAACCCCAGAAAACTTAAAAAAATATATCATAGAAAACTAATCCTTAACCTTCATAAAGAGGTTAAGGATATTTTATTTTTAGGAGGAATATTAACATGACAACTACTAAAACAAAGAAAACCACTAAACAAGAATCCGCTACAGAGGTATTAGAAACTACCACAAAGCTCCTTAATATAAAGCAACCAAAGGAGTTTAAAATCACCGAGGAAGGCAGAAAGATAATTGAAGATTTCAAAGAATACTTGGTAAATAATGGCAATGCATCTGCTACGGTAAAGTCCTATATATATGATATTCACAGTTTCATTGAATTTATAGAAAGTGAAGGAATAATTTTTACTGGTGAATTCAATATAACCCAATATACTGATTATATTAAACTACAGACTGAACAAAGCTTCAAGCCTAATACTATAAATAAAAGAATTAATAGTCTACAGCAATTCAACATTTTCCTATTAATGAACAAGCTAATGCCTGGTGTGATTATAATCTTAAAAATACATAAGTTACCTGTATAAAATAATTAATAGTAAGGGGGATTAACAATGAGTAAAAGTACTCATACTTCGCAGGATAAAATTAGCTCTAAACCCTTATATATCAGTGATTGTATAATGGTAAACAGTAATATTATTTAGTTTTAAGCTGGTTTTTTAACCAACAGTTTTTCCGAAATATGTTTAGGCAATTTAATTATAAAAGCGTCAATAAATTCATCCATTTGCTTGTTAGTTAAAAACAGCAATTGGTATAAAGTTTCTTGTAAAATATCAAGAATGATTATTAGAACTTGTGGTAATTGCATGTCGTGAAGTTCATCATAAGCAAGGAAAAACAACTCACCCATAGTACGAGAATCTTCATTATTTCTATTTTCAACTGCAAGCATTATGTATCTAGTCATTACAATTGCAGTGTGTGCAGTTATCGCATCATAAGAAATACTTTGGAATTCTTTCCCAAGCTTTAAATAAGATTTGCATATTTTAAAGAAAACTTCTATGCTCCACCGTTTTCCATAAATTGCTATAACTTCTTCCTCAGTTAGAGATAAATCGGTACAAATAAACCCTATCCATTTCTTCTTGTTGCTACGATCGCGTACATATACTAGCTTTACATCTAGGATATTGTTTTCTACATCATAAATCTGAGCTGGTACAGATAACAAATATTTTGATCGTCCAGGTCGCTTTTTATTGGAATTATATATATGAGCTAATGTGTCTTTCTTACCATCAACAATATATTTTAGATTCGGGGTGTTTTTAAGCCGTCCTATTACATGAAGACCCAAATTGAATATTTTTATAATAGTAACAGGATACGAAAACCAGCTATCAAATACTACATGTTTTGCTGGTATGTCTGCCTTAACAACGTCTTTTAGCATTTCGATTAATGTGTCTGTAGATTTAGATATTGCTTGTTTTCTACGTTTATAAGCAATAGAATTCTTGTTAAGACCTTGTTTCATTTCGCAATATCTGTTCTTTTTTTCCGCAGAACTTTGCATATTAAATGAAATAGGCATAAAAGTATTACCATCGGTCCATCCTATTGTGAACATTCTGAAACCCCTCTTAAATTTGCTCCCAGTACTTGCGGCATGGTCATATACATTAGAGAGTAGTTCAACATTTTTGCTCTTAAGCCTGCCAAAAAATGAATCATCAACTACGATTGCATTTATGCGATCCTCAGAAGTTAAATTTACTAAGCTTTTATTTATGATGTTCCCTGAAAGCTGTAATACGAACTTTTGCCAATTTATGTTCATTGAATTTAAGAATCTATAAACTGTATCTTTAGCAAATTTTGGCTCATTATTTTCAGTCTTATAATTCATATACATGCTTTTTCCAGTGTAAACAAGCTGCAACAAATAGCAGAATACATCTTGTACAGAAACACCCTTCTCCTTGTAACAATTAGATTTTTTTAGAGCATTCATTACCTTATTGTGTTTAACAAAACTTGTTATAGATTTCATAATAGTGTTACTATTTTTGCTGATTTGTGCTATATTAGTCATATAGATAAATCCTCCTAAATGTGATATTTTTGTGTTTGTTTGTTACTTACATTATATCATTTTTAAGAGGATTTTTCTACTTATTTATGCTCGCAAACTTAGATATATCAACGTCTTATGATGCTTTACAGTATGCGAAGTATGAGTGTGTTAATAATTATACTAACTATATATATACTTAAAACTTATTCACTATCATTCTCAATTAAAAATTTTTCAAGATGTGGCATTAAATCTGGAAGCCCACCAAAATTATGTTCTTCTCCAGGTGCACCATACATCTCACGTTCACTTCTAATGATTGATGAAGGTGCCCATTTAGCATTAGGTATTTTCTCATATAATTCTTTTGCTATCTCTTCGGTATGAAATGGGTCAATTGCAGGATTTATTAAAACAGGAACTTTAATTGTTCTAAGTGTTTCATCGTCAAGGTTTGCTTTATAAAACCCCCTTTGACTCATCCAGTTACCCCAATTTTTCATAATATAACTAAATTTCTTAGAGTCGTAAGATAATAATTCATCTTTAGCCTTTGGATTTATTGCTAATTTATAAACCCATCTTGAAATTTCTGCCCATCTTGACTCAGGTGGATTTGATGAATATTCAAGAACATCTTTCATCGTCCCTTGTTCTGCTATTTCCGCTAAATCATAATATCTGGCTTTCGTAATGGCTTTTTCAATGCTTGTCGTCGTGTCTGAGGGTCTGTACATAACTACTCCCTTTACGATTTCAGGGTATAAGTGTGCCAATAATAATGCCATTTCTCCCCCCCCTGAATTACCAACAAAATAAACTGATGTTTCTCCTAAAGCTTTGCATAAGCCATATATGTATTCACAACAAAGATGCCATTCACTGGGTGTATCTTTAATTATATTACCCGATTGTCCAGTATTTGGACTATCCCAGATGATAGTTCTATATTTGTTTGATAACCTTCCTGCTACATAATATGCTCCAGGATTCCTTCCACCCCAAGGAGATTGAAGCCAAAATACTGTTGTACCTTTACCAAAAGCTTCATAAACAATATCAATGCTTTTCACGTTAATTTTCGGCATTTTACTCACCTCTAACTTTTTTTATAATAAATTAGCTAAAATATTTTGTTATACAAACTTATAAGTTAGTTAATCTTGTATACGTCCTATTCCCTACTGTAATATTCATATACGCCTCAGTTTAATTATACTATGACAATAATTTTCGCAGCGTCTTATTCCACACATACGAAATAGTATATTATTAATATATATACTATTTATTGTAAAATTACTCCATATACTTAACATATCCTGCATTAATTTAAGTAGTAATTGTATTTTCAATATACTAAATAACAAAGGTTTCAAATACAATTCATAAATTAAAGGGAACCTCGCAAGGTCCCCTTTAATGATATTAAAAGTATAATATTTTCTTAAGTGTTATCTAATAAAAGCATTAATATATGCTTTTCAATATAGTCGTCCTATCTTCCCAAAATGCAATGTTAAAAGTGTCTCAAATTCAATTATTTTATTGCGTTTTTATGCTTCATAAATAACAGAAAAAACTGGCGTTATTTTAAGTTTTGCACCTCTAAAGTAAACCCGTTAAAAAATTCTAGAGTGTCTTTTTATTTATACTATTTCTTGCTTTTTTTTCCTCGGAGTGCAAAGTCTTTCTCAATCTCTGTTTTCCAATTCTCAGTAATTGGTCTATTTGCACGAAGTTCACTAACAACATGGCTTACTGCTTCATAATTTAATCATGTGCCTACACCATCAGCACTGTAATTGGCAGCTCGGTCTGAACTTATACCAAACCTTGCAGCTGTAGAAGTTGCATCAATATTGGCACCTAGGAAAATGGATTCCCATCCATATTTTTCTTTCTGACGCTCAACCATTTTCTCGATTTTTTCGTAATTATACTCACTGCTAGCATTTTCCATTCCATCAGTAGTAATGACTAACATTACCTTATCCGTTCGTTGTTCCTCATTGGTATGTCGCTCAGCATTTCCAATCTTATTAATGGTCTTTCCAATGGCATCCAAAAGTGCAGTAGAGCCACCCACAAAGTATTCTTTTGCTGTTATAGAATGAATACCTTTGATGTTTATTCTATCATGTAAAAGCTCATAGTTGTCATCAAAAAGTACAGTGGTTACAATTGCTTCACCTAGCTCTTCCTGTTGTTTTTTTAGCATTGCATTGTAACCTCCAATGGTGTCACTCTCAAGTCCTGACATAGAACCACTCTTGTCAAGTATAAATACCAATTCCGTTATGTTTGTTTTCATTTCATTATCCTCCACTTCTTTAATGATTTAAGGATAACATTTTTAATCAGGACCACCCGTAAAACGGGTGGTTTGAACCAACCCTATAAGGGTTTATTACTGGCTGTGTCTCAAGACACTCTGAAATGGCCGCCAGCCGCATTCTTTTTCAGGCTACCCCTAAAGGGGTTTTTTATTTCTTGCCTTTATGTTCTTGCTCGCCCGTAAACGGGTCCATAAATTCCTTCATACTTATTTGATCACTTGCTATATCTTCTTGTAGCTGATTTTTGATATAATTCTCTATCGTCTTTTTATTTCGGCCTACCGTGTCGACGTAATACCCCTTACACCAAAATTGACGATTTCCATACTTATATTTCAAATTTGCATGTTTATCGAATATCATCAGAGAACTCTTTCCTTTAAGATATCCCATAAACTGTGACACACTAAGCTTTGGGGGAATACTCACCAACATATGTATGTGATCTGGGCATGCGTTGGCTTCTAGAATTTCTACCCCTTTGTACTCGCATAATTTCCTAATTATTCTTCCGATGTCAGCCTTTAATGATCCATATATCACCTGTCTTCTATACTTTGGTGCGAACACTATATGGTATTTGCAATTCCACTTACTATGTGCTAAGCTTTCACTATCTATAATGATAACCTCCTTTGTATTTATGCGGTTGACGAACCTGCATTTATTTTATCAAAGGAGGTTGTTTTTTTCTACTCATAGCTAAAAGCTTTTTAGAACCACGGGCATAGCCCGTGGTATTCAGTAAACTAAAAACCTAATCGGTCGCTTTTAAAGCGACAATTATGCACCAAGCAGAACTTGGTCAAAATCGAACAAAGCCTCATTTATCTCATAGATATTGTAATTGCCTTCTTCGATGAAATACTCAATAATTACATCAAATTTATTACTATGAGACAAAGTGTATCCAGCTTTATTCAGCAGATCACGTGTTTCATCTAAATTCAACCCTAGAGCAATGGCAAAGGCAATTGATGTGACTTTGCTAGGGTTGTAACCTTTACCGTTACAAATTTTAGAAAATAGCTTGCGGTCAATATTTGCCCTCTTATAAGTTTCCACATCTGCCATTCCTTTTTCATCAATAAGTCGCATCAGCATTTGAGAAAAGGATTCATCAAGTTGGCTGATTACGTCCTCAAGACTTCTCTTTTTCTTTAGTACAGTTACAGGGGATGAAAGATCGCATGGTAAGTAATCCTCTTGAATATTTTCGAGTTGTTGAGATTCGTAAGAAACTATATTTCTTACCAATTCACTGAGAAGGTGCTCCTCAACATAGTTGTCATCTATATATTTTTCAATTTCAGAAAAAAGTTTTTCACTTAAAACATAGGCATTCTTATCATAGACTACTAAATATACCATCATCTCATGATTTAGAAGAAATTCGCCGATTGCAGAAATAGCAATCTCAAGGGCCTGGTCCTTTGGATAACCATAGATTCCGGATGATATCAATGGGAAGGCTATAGCTTTACACTTGTGCTCCAAAGCTAGAGCTAGCGAGTTGATATAGCAGTTATATAATAGCTTTGCCTCACCTGAGGTGCCACCACGCCATATAGGACCAACCGTATGAATTATGTGCTTTGCCATAAGGCTGTAGCCACTTGTTATGACAGCTTGGCCAACATTGCACTTTCCGATGCCGTTACATTCCTCTTGCAGCTTTTCAACCCCAGCAGCAGAAAATATGGCACCACATACACCACCACCCATTTTCAATTTTATGTTCGCTGCATTTACGATTGCATCTACTGGCATTTTAGTTATATCATTTCGAATTATTTTCATTGGCATTTTAAGTATTCTCCCTTCGAGAAATTAATTGGTGTTGATTTTATTATATTTTATTATTTACCTACTATTTATTATAATACCATATGGCATATTAGCTTGTTTGATAATCTATACAAGGTCCAACTACAAAAACATTTCGAATATCCTAACTAAATAGTAACATACATTCATAATCATCCTTTAAATATCTAGTATTTTTGCTTGTAAATTTATTAATTTCCCCCATAAACTGCTTAAAAATAAAATCAAACTTTAGCCAGGACCGCCACCTGATAATGCATAGGTCAAGATCTTGGCTAAAGTCTATAATTTAAGAAAAATCTATCATAACTTCTCTGGGGGCACAGTCTATAAAAGCATTTGACTTTGCATGTACTCTTCTTATCCTTTTTTCAAATATTGAATTTAGAGTATCATTATCTACGCCGTAAGCGTCAAATACTCCCCACATTTTTATACTCTTTAATACATGAGATAATAGTCTCAAACAAAGGAGGCTATTATTATGTTAAAAGTAAAAGTCAGGTCTATGTGGGAACAACGAGTG
>Ga0209125_1000779_pt1 | contig 36308 bp, 24 predicted proteins | sample BarGraIncub1131A_FD_184503 | JGI IMG/M metagenome (GOLD analysis project Ga0209125, IMG submission 184503) | Arctic peat soil microbial communities from Barrow, Alaska - Barrow Graham LP Incubations 11-31A (SPAdes) (version 2) | ecosystem: Environmental > Terrestrial > Soil > Wetlands > Peat... | reverse complement strand
ATGCCTTCCGCACCGGCGGTATTACCAACAACTCATGGCGTGATGGAGGGCCGGGTGCGCAGTCAGCAGACGAACAACCCATTGCGAAGTTATTGAAGGAGGCTGGTTACGCGACTGGTATGGCGGGCAAATGGCGTCAGGTTGGTGAGACACCGCGCGACTGGGGTTTCGAAGAATACACTACCGACCCTACTGCTGGTGGATGGTATTGGCAAACGAATCATCTTAAAAACGGCGAGAAAGTGACAATGCCGGAAGGGACTTATGCTCCAGATGTCGTTCAGAATTTTACGCTGGACTTCTTCCGCCGACACAAAGACCATCCTTTCTTTTTCTATTACGCGACACATTTGGTTCACAAACCAACTTTACATACACCCGACTCGGAGAAGGACGCGAAGGACGGCGCCGAACGCTATGATGACAACATTGCTTATATGGACAAGCAGGTTGGCGAACTCGTTGTGGAATTGAAAAAGCTCGGTCTGCGCGAGAAGACGCTTATTGTTTTTGCAGGCGACAATGGCACGGCGCTTGGTTACCCAACAACTGTGAATGGACGAATGGTCAATGGTCAAAAAGGGACAATGTTGGAAGGTGGCTCCCGCGTTCCGTTCATTGCTAGTTGGCCTGGTGTGACTCCAGCCGGAAAAGTGTCGAAAGACATCGTGAGTTTCGCGGATCCACATGCAACCTTTTTGGAACTCGCGGGGGTGAAACGACCTGCCGGAATGAAGTTTGATGGCATTAGTTTTGCACCTCAATTGCACGGTAAGAAAGGCAAACCACGCGAATGGGCTTATGTACAACTCGGGGCGAAATGGTTCGTACGCGAGCAGGGTTGGAAGATGAACGAGAGTGGTGAACTCTTCGACATGAGCGATGCGCCCTTCGTCGAGAAACTCGTCACTATCGATACTAAAGCAAGCAAGGCCGCAAGTAAGCGTCTAACTGACGTTCTTGCTGATTTAAATCCCTCCGCTGGCAAGACGGATAGTGGTGGCAAAAAGGGAGGTAACAAGGTGGTGAAGAGAAAGAAAATGGCCGGAAGGAAAAACAAAATCCTGCAATAAAAACGACTTTTCCTTTTCTCACTTCTGTCTTCTATGTTTCCTGAGATACTCTTTTGTCAAAGAGACGCAAAATCTTGTGTCTCTTTGCTGTTTGGATTAGTAGGTAAACATATAAAATAGGTTTTGTTTTCCAATTCAGCTAGTTCTGTTAAATCAATAATTAAGATTTATTTTTGAAAAATACGAGATTCAGCCAGAAAAGAGTGGGACATACAATAACTTTGAGTTTAGTTGTGTTATTAAAATAGAAATTTGATATTTACAAAATAAGTTGGGCGATTATTGGGTCAGCTTATAAAAGGTTTAAATATTTATGGATTTGCCAGTGTTAAAAAAGAAAGACCGGTTACTGAAGTGGTTTAGGAAATATCATAAATGGCCGGGCCTGATCTTTGCCCTCTTTATTTTACTCTTTTCATTTTCGGGCATTGTTTTGAATCATAGGGATATATTTTCTTCTATAGATGTAAACCGGAAATGGATACCGCATAATTACCATTATTATAATTGGAATCTTGCTGCTGTAAAATCTGCTGTTAGATTACCGGATGACTCTTTGTTGCTTTTTGGAAATATAGGTGTTTGGAAAATCGATAGTAGTTTTAGAGGTTTCAGGAATTTCAACAAAGGATTTCCAAAAGGAATTGATAATCGCAAGATTTATTCAATGTTGCTCACGCGTAATCATCGCTTACTGGCGGGTACACTATTTGGACTTTACGAATATGATGATGGGTGGAAAAAGATTAACATCCCGGTAAATGAAGACAGGATCGTTAAAATTATTGAGAAAAACGATTCATTGATAGTGATGACCCGCTCTTACCTGTTGAACGCGAATCTTAGCGATAAGAATTTAAATTTCAACAAAATAAATGTGTTGGCTGGCGTTGACTCCAATAATAAGGTCGGTTTATTTAGAACTTTATGGGTCATACATAGTGGTGAAATATATGGAACTGCTGGAAAATTATTGGTTGATTTGGTTGGACTTCTTTTCATATTCATCGCACTCTCAGGAATTTTTTATTGGTTTTCACCCCATTTATTGAAACGGGTTAAGGAGACATCGAAAAGTGGAATCAGGAGTGTTAACAGATTTTCGCTTAAATGGCATAACAGGTTGGGTTACTGGTCCATTATTATTCTGCTGCTGACGACTATCACCGGGATGTTCCTTCGCCCTCCTTTGCTTATTCCAATTGCCAATTCAGAAGTTACTAAAATTAAATACTCTAAGCTTGATGATCCAAATCCATGGTCTGACAAATTCCGTGATCTTTTGTACGATGAAGAATTAAAACGGTATATCGTTGCAACATCTGATGGAATCTATTATTCAGATAATGAATTCGGTTCTCTATTGCAAAAATTTCCTGTACAACCCCCCGTAAGCATTATGGGGATCAACGATTTTGAAAAGATTTCAAAAGGAGAATATCTGGTTGGTAGTTTTATTGGGCTATTTCGTTGGGTCCCTGAAAAGGCTATCATTGAAGATAATATTACAAAATTGCCTTTTGATGCATCCAGTCTGGAGGGATCTCCTTTTGGCGCCATTGCTGTTTCGGGATTTATCGGTAAAACGAATGGATATAGATATGTTTTTGATTATTCGGGGGGTGCAATTCCACTTGGTGAAACTGGTAGATTCCCACAAATGCCGGCTGAAGTCATAAAACAGAGTCCTATTTCGCTTTGGAATCTTGCCCTTGAAATTCATACCGGCCGTATATGGGAATTCATTATCGGTCCGTTTTATATTCTCATTGTGCCTTTGACAGGATTAGCTTCAGTCCTGATCCTGGTTACAGGTTTTTTTGCCTGGTGGATTCCTTTTAGGAGAAAACGGAAAAATAAAAAGGCTAAAACTGAAAGGTGAAAATAAAAAGATAATTATAAAAAGACATTGATGTCTTTATATAGAATTTATGTTGTATCTTTGCTTTATAATTTAAACCAAAGATCATGAATATTTCACTTAATTCTTATGTAGGCGAGGTAGTAAAGTTTAATTTTAAAACCGCTCCACTATTTCTGTCAAATAAAATCGATTATTGCTGTGGTGGCAAGAAAACAATTTCTGATGCATGCAAGGAAACTGGCATAAATCCGGAACAACTTATCAGCCAACTGGAAACTTTGGTTGCTCAAAAAGACCCTGATTCGGATTATATCAATAACCTTGGGTTGGATGAGCTATCTGAATATATTGTTAAAAGACATCATTCATATGTGAGAGAGAGTATTCCGGTTATTCAAAAGAATCTTGAAAAAATCTGTAATGTACATGGTGAAAATCACACTGAACTTTTTGATATCATGGTGTTATTTGATGGTTCAGCAGGTGCTTTAACCAAGCATATGCAAAAGGAAGAGATTGTATTGTTTCCATTTATACATCGTCTGGCAACAGCAAAAAAGGAGAATAGGCCATTACCAAGGGCTCCTTTTGGTTCTGTATCGAATCCAATTGAAACAATGCTGGCAGAGCATCAAAATGAAGGTGAACGATTTGATCAGATAGCAAGACTATCAAATAATTATGTGCTTCCGGAGGGTGGTTGTACTACTTATGATGTTACGCTAAAACAGCTCAGGGATTTTGAAAATGATTTGCATCGTCATATTCATCTGGAAAATAACATTTTGTTTCCAAAAGCAATTGAACTGGAAAAAGCTTATCAATAATAGTTAACCGATAATATGCTGGGTAAAACAACTGAATATGCCATCAGGGCTTTGATCTATATTTATATTCAAAACCGTAAAGGCAAAAGACCGGGGTATAAAGAAATCGCAGAAGGAATTGATTCTCCCGAACAATTTACCGCTAAAGTTTTACAGAACTTAGCGCGTGCTGCATTGGTTTCTTCTATGAAAGGGAGAGGAGGAGGATTTTTCTTTGAAGATTCTTTAGCTCCTTTAACTTTGTATGAAATAATCAGCGTAATTGAGGGAGAAGAGTTCTTTTCTAAATGTGGATTTGGGTTAAAACGATGTGATTGTGAAAATCCTTGTCCATTGCATGATGAATACTCCCTAGTGGTGGAAGGATTTTCTAAACTGTTTAAAAGTCAGACAATCCAGTCGCTTGCAGGTAAAATAAATGAACATAAGGCCGTATTAACCAGATTTTAATTGCTGATAGTGCGAATATAAATCCAATTTTCTTCCAATTTATATCAGTCGAAACTTTTCGGATTGCCAATATGAGAAAAGCTATTTCTGGCATGCCAATTACGCCCATCAAGGTGCATGACCATGGTTTGACTCAGATTACGTAACTTTGCAAAAACTATTAAAAAATATTCAATGTTTGAAGATCAGAATGCAAAACGTACCGAGTTATCTGAACTGGGAGAGTTCGGGCTTATCAACCATATAACCAAAAATGTTGTTATCAATCATCCCGGTACCATATGTGGTATAGGTGATGATGCAGCAGTGTTTGATGCAGGTGGAAAGCAGATGTTGGTTACCTGTGATATCCTTGCCGAGGGTGTGCATTTTGATTTGACCTATACGCCATTAAAGCATTTGGGATATAAAGCTGCAGTCGTTAATATTTCTGATATCGCTGCAATGAACGGTACACCTAAGCAAATTCTTGTCGGCATTTCGGTTTCAAACAGATTTTCTGTTGAAGCAATTGACGAGCTTTATGCAGGAATCTTGTTGGCTTGCGAGCGTTATAAGGTAGATCTGGCAGGTGGGGACACAACCAGTAGTCGTTCAGGATTGTTCATATCAATTACTGCAATTGGTGAAGCCGAACAGGGAACCGTGGTTTATCGTAACACTGCAAAAGAAAATAACCTGATTTGTGTTTCGGGTGATTTGGGTGGAGCCTACACAGGATTGCTGCTTCTTGAACGTGAGAAGAAAACATTTGAGGCAAATCCGGATATGCAACCCGAGTTGGATGGATATGACTATGCACTCGAACGTCAGCTCAAGCCTGAAGCCAGGATGGATATCATCCGTGAACTGAAAGCTGCCGGGGTTCTGCCTACAGCCATGATCGATATCAGCGATGGCCTTGCTTCTGAAATCCTGCATATTTGCAATGATTCAAAGAAGGGAGCCGTCATCTATGAAGAGAAACTACCTATTGATACCATTGTTGCAAGTATTGCCAACGAGTTTGGTATCGAACCAGCCATCGCAGCCTTAAATGGTGGAGAGGATTATGAATTGCTTTTCTCTGTTGATATGAAAGATTATGATAAGGTCATGGCAATACCTGGTATCACTATAATCGGCCATATTACAGATGAAGCCTCGGGTGTTAACCTGATGAGCAATTCGGGTTCCTTGATCCCTATCCAGGCTCAGGGCTGGAATCATTATCATGATAACAACATCTAAATGTGAGTGAAATAAACAGATATTGGGACAAGATTGAGCCAATTATTAGGTCTCTACCTGAAAATCCGGGCGTCTATCAATACTTTGATGCCGAAGGAACCATTATCTATGTAGGGAAGGCAAAGAACCTGAAGAAGCGGGTTTCCTCTTATTTTACGAAAGATGCATCGCTCATTGGAAAAGTGAGAGTGATGGTCCGCAAGATTGCTGACCTGCGCTATCTGGTTGTGGATACCGAGCTTGATGCGTTGTTACTTGAAAATAACCTTATTAAGGAATACCAACCCCGGTATAACATACTGCTCAAAGATGACAAGACCTATCCATGGATTTGCATCAGAAACGAGCCCTTCTCAAGAGTCGTACCTACCCGTCATCGTGTAAATGATGGGTCGGAATATTTTGGTCCCTATGCTTCTGTAAAGATGATGAATATGATACTCGATCTGATTCGCCATCTTTATCAGCTGCGTACCTGTACGCTCAATCTTGATAAGCAACACATAGCCAGGGGAAATTACAAAGTCTGTCTCCAGTTCCACATTGGTAATTGTAAAGGACCATGTGAGAAATTGCAGGATGAAGAGGATTACCTGAAATCTATTTCAGCCATCAGGGAGATAATAAAAGGCAACATCAACAATGTTAAACAGGAGCTTACCAGGTTGATGATGGTTTATGCCGGAGCGCTACGATTTGAAAAAGCCAAGCTTGTCAAAGAGAAGATAGACCTTCTGGATCGGTATCAAAGCAAGTCGTTGGTAGTAAACCCCGCTATTCATAATGTAGATGTCTTCTCTTTTATTGAAGACGAAGGTTCAGCTTATGTCAACTTCATCAAGATTTCAAATGGTGCTATCATTCAGTCGCATACGTTAGAAATGAAGAAAAAACTGGACGAGAGCAGGGAAGAACTGTTGATCATGGCAATTGTTGAAGTGAGAAGCCGTTACGAAAGTAATGCCCGTGAAATTATTGTTCCTTTCGAACCCGAAGTCATGATACCCGGTGTGACATTTACTATTCCCCGACTGGGTGATAAGAAAAAACTCATTGAGCTTTCTGCGCGCAATGCCGATTATTACCGCATTGAAAAACAGCGCCAGAAAGACCTGGTCGATCCTGAAAGACATAAACGGCGTATTCTCAATCAGATAATGACTGATCTCAGATTGCCCGAACTGCCATCATATATCGAATGTTTTGATAACTCTAATATTCAGGGGGCTTACCCTGTAGCGGCAATGGTTGTATTCAGAGATGCCAAACCATGCAAAAAAGATTACCGGCATTACAATATTAAAACCGTTGAGGGCCCGAATGACTTTGCATCAATGGAAGAGATTATTTACCGGCGGTACAGACGGTTACTTGATGAAGAACAGCCTCTTCCACAGCTTATTGTTGTAGATGGGGGCAAAGGACAGCTGAGTTCTGCACTCAAGAGTCTTGATGAATTGAATTTACGCGGTAAGATTAGTATTATCGGGATTGCAAAAAAATTAGAAGAGATCTATTATCCGGACGATTCTATCCCCATGTATCTGGATAAAAGGTCTGAAACGCTTCGGGTTATTCAGCAAATGCGTGATGAAGCACATCGTTTTGGAATAACACATCACCGCAAACGCAGGGAAAAAGGGACTATCAAGACTGACCTCACGGAAATAGAAGGTATTGGAGGCACTACGGCTGAAAAGTTGTTGCGTGTCTTTAAGTCGGTTAAAAAAATAAAAGAAGCTAGTCTGGCTGAGCTGGAAGCTTGTATAGATAAATCAAAAGGCAAAATTGTTTTTCAACATTTTCATCCGGATTCTGAAAAGGTTAACCCGGGCTTAGAAAGAAAACAAGCGGAATCTGAATCTGAGAACGGATAGGCTTGCCTCGTTTTTTTGCGGGAATCCATTTTGGCATCATATTGACGACACGGAGAGCCTCTTCATTACATCCTCCGCCAATACCATGTGTTACTTTCAAATTGCTTATTAAACCATCTTTTTCTACAATGAATGATACATATACTGCACCAAAAATACCTGCTTGCTTAGCAATGGAAGGATATTTCATATTTTCACCCAGAAACTTAAACAATGCCTCATTTCCCCCGGGAAAAGAAGGCAATCCTTCAATGATCGTGTATGAAGCCGTATCCTCTACATCAGGCTCAGTCTTGATTTTGGATTGATTTTCAGATAACTTGTCTTTGTCTAGTGTATCTGTTTTAGTGTTGGAAGTGGTGTCTTTTATAATAGCGTTTTCAGCCATTACATTATCAGCGATAATATTCACAAGTGAAGTCGATGGCGCTGCTGAGATTTCGGGTATAACTGGTTGTGGTTCATCAACAGAAGTGTGCTTTATTTGAGTCATCGACCCCATTACAATGGGCATTTCTATTGAAATGGCGGTGGTAAAATAGTTGTCGGAAGCCGAAAAAATTTGCATCAATTCTAAAATCAATAGCATTACAACCAATGAGAAAATAAATCCTATATGAACAAAGTACGCTCTCTTGGGCTCAAGAATAAACTTAATTAATTTTTTGCTTACCATTTTCGAATATAACGAAATAAAGCAATAGTGCAAATATCACACCAATCACATCTGCATAAAAATCTTTAATATCGCAACTTCTGCCGATAAAAATCCATTTCTGAAGAAGCTCAGTAATTCCACCCAGAGCAATGGTAACTATCAAATAAATATAGATCAGTTTTTTATTTAATGCCACTTTACCGGCCTTATAATAACTGCCGGCAGATAGTAATAATATCAACATACCGAATAATCCCATATGCACTAACTTATCCGGATACAAAGCGTCCCAAGATGTCGGCAGTGTAGGAAAATCATTTCCGGGCAAACCTGTAAGCAATAATACAATTATTATCCACAGGTATGCGGGCCAGAAATAACGAATCATAATAAACCATTTTGGTTTATTCATTATGCACCAATTAATTTTCTGTAGGCATCAGCTGAAAGCAGGGTATTAAGTTGTTCAGCTTTCAAAACACGCATTTTAATCACCCAGCCTTCGCCAAAAGGATCTTTGTTGATAAGCTCAGGGTTTTCAACCAGGGCATCATTAAACTCAAGAACCTCACCACTGATAGGCATATACATATCAGAAACAGTTTTTACAGCTTCGATAGTACCAAAAGTTTCACCTTTATCCAGTACTTCTCCAACTGTTTCAACTTCAACAAATACTATATCACCTAATTCATGCTGTGCAAAATCGGTAACTCCGACAAAAGCGTCTTCGCCTTCTAATCTTAACCACTCATGTTCGGCAGTATACTTTAAATTGTCAAGTACCTTCATAATGTTTTTCAAATTTTTTGTAGTCGATGAAATAATCTTCAAAATTAGTAATTCTCAAATTATAAGTAGTAATTACTTTTAAATTTTTAATAAATTGTTATTTAAGCAATTTTTCAAAGATAAGAGTTTATACTTATTGTGCAAGAATAAATGTAATACTTATACCCCCGCTTGTCGTAGAACTCAGTGTAGTAATATAAGGTTTGCTGACAGCCTTATCGAAGAAAAACCGCATATTTACACGTTGGCTAAGCTGATAGTCGGAAGAGAAGTTTATAGAGACAAGTTGTTTACCTGCTGATATCTGATTAATATCCTGATCGATTCTTCGCAATATTGTTTTATCATCCTTAAGTGACAAATCCAGTTTTATATTCAGATCACTGCTAACCTTTGAACTTCGTCCGGTAGATCCTGAAACTTTAATAAACTTCAGGTTCTTCAGTTTGTAACCCATACCGATCAGATACTCATTCAGTGTAATCTCGGTTAGCTGGTTATTCACAAAACTCAGGCTCAGGTTGCGCATCCGCTTAAACTCAATATGAGAAGTAAGGCTGTTCTTCCAGGTCATATCAACACTTACCAAAGGTGCAAATTGTTCAGTAACGCTGATCAGATCAATCCTTTTCTGAGACACAAAATTCCCACGTTCAATCAGAGACGGAAATCCATCTTTCTCTACAAAATTAAGGTTGCTTAAGTAGCTTCCCACACTGTAGGATGCACGGTAACTATGGGATATTGAAATACTCTGGAATATATCTTTCAATCCCTCCATATCGCCGAGACCCGTGTAGGTTATACGCCAGTTGGGTAATGGTAATTTTGGAAATGCATTCGTAGAAACCTTTACCGGATCTTTACCTGAATAAGCCGAAATAAATGCAGGGATGAGGACTTCCTGTGATGTAGCCCCATAACCTGTCGGAAACCCACTCGGATCATAGGTGCCAGGCCAGTTAGGATTAGCATGTGCCAATCTTTCTGCCACTGTTAACCTGTTTGCCTTAAACTGCTCAAACGACGATGAAATGTAGTTATTATCATCCTTTCTGAACGATGTTTTTAGCATCATAAAGGTCATACTAAAGTTGCCATTATTCTGGGGAGCCGATGTATGAAACGTTCCATCGCTACCTGCTTTAAAGAACTCACTGTGATCCTCCGATTCAGACCGATCTGCAGAAATATCGATAATTAAATTTCTCAATGGCTCCATTCTGCCTTTAACAGTAAGTGTTTTAGTAAACCGGGTTTGGAATGGGTTGTTGAGCAGTGTGTCCTTGCTCAACCAATTATATGAAACGGCATCTGTTCGAATATCACGCTGATCTCCAAATATGAAGCCAATACCAGGGGCCTTGTCACTCCAACGGTTTCCCATAAAATCAGGACGGGGAGTGAAGCCGGGAAGCATCATTGAATTGTTTTCCGAATAGGAAAAGGTAAACTCTTTAAATGAGAAGAGAAGTTTGGCTAAAATTACACCTGTTTTGGCAGGTACACTTAATTCGTTCCAATTCATACCCTGATTGGCGCCAGTTTGTGGTTTGCTCTTATTGCCAGCTATACTACCCGGAACATTGTTTTCAGCATCAAAACCTGGTTCTACTGCTAATATCTTTCTAAGAAATCCCCATTTATCATAAAGTGATGAGAATTTCAAGGTACCGTTTAACTGACCCTGTGCTGAATTGTCAATTGAATTGCCCAATCGTGGCTGCAACGATTTTGGAGAAGCTTCCCATCTGAACTGTCCGGTATATCGTGCCGTACTACTTATCCAATTCAGAATTCCAATTTTATTGAAGGGCAGAGAATAATTAGCTGTTGCAGTCTGAATATAATTGGTTAACGTTCCAAAACGCAGGATCTCATCCTTTATACTGTCTCTTTTAAGCTGGTAATCATCGGCATTCCTGTCAATTACTCCCAGTGGTTCGTTGATGTATGCATCGGCGTTGGCCTGGACATCTACTTTCAGTGATTGGGATAAATCCCAAAAAAGACTATACGTACGTGTCCAATTCCATTTCTTATAGTAAACCGGATCAAGCAAAATATTCGCATCACCTTTATTACGTACCAGACTGACCGAGTATTCTCTGTTCATATCCGAACGGAATGAATATGAACGGGGGAACAAGTAGAAATTAAAATCTTTGATGGGTTGAAATGGTTTAAAAGAAGAGAAAGGTTTTAAGTTGGCAAATGGCCTGTAGTTTTTTGGGTTTCCTGTAAAGTTATATCCCAGCCCCCCACGATATATTTTGCGTATATCGTAATTAACATCAATATTCCGATGGGTTATTTCAGAATAGGCATAGGTGAAATCGAAGTTCTCCGGATCATAAATGTGTGGCTGAGCTGTTGCGTTGCCCCTCTCTTTACGAACATTGATCAGGTTAAAGTTACGCCGGATAGTGAGATCTTCTGTTTGACTTTTTAAAGAATCCTGTGCGCTTTTGTTTAATCTTTTAAGTTGTTCTGTAAAGGTTACGTCTGGATTAAGCGGATTGAATTCAGGAGTGAAACGTGACTCTGAATAGTCATAATGGAGCGGAATATGAACCCCCAAATCGGTAGGTAAAAATTTGCCTAACTCAATATTGGATGAGAAGTCAATTTGAGTAACTGCTTCTTTTTGACGTTCATTGACTTTTTTCTCAATACTTCCAAAACCGGCAGTAGAGTGTAATCCGGAAAGTGTGAAATCGCCTAAGTCTGCAAGGTTAGCGCTCATTCGGCCTGTAGCTGCCCAACCTTGTTTCTCATTAAAATCAGTCAATCGTAATTCATTTACCCAGATTTCAGCCGACTTAACGTCACCATCATCTTTATCGGTCATCAATACCTTTCGGGGATTCCTGATTCCAATCATCAAAGCTTTTACATCACTGATAGTTGGTGTTCCAACAACCGTTACTTTATTATCACCAGTTGCACTTGGAATAGTATATGGAGAAGTCATACTTACCCCCGGTACCCTGGCAGCAAGCTTATCGTCACGTTCAAGTTTGGCTTTCACCAATTCATCCATATCTATTTCGAGATTGTTCTCGGTTGGCCAGATTTTGAGTGGATCGGCATTAGATACATTCCATGGTGTAAATGTCAAAGGGAGTTCATATTCATAGTAGTTTCCTGTAAAATCGGATCCGAGTCGAATAAATACAGTCAAATCACCTTTTAGCAGTTCCTTGTTTGAAAACATTTTCTCTGCATGCACATACATCTTTAATTTTTTATACCTGCGGAAATCAAATTCTGTCGTCTTGTATGCTCCACGGGAATCACCATCTGCCAGGTCGCGAACTTTCATAACCATTGCCTGTTCATTAAGGCGTTGAAGGTTTGTTGTCCCGTAATTAATTTCACGATTAATGTCAGGAGGAACGACATAGGGTACAGGCTGACGACTTCCGTTTTCTTCAATGCTCACGGTGGAGAGTTCGAAACCAGTTGGGTCTGTAACGGGTAAAGGTGCATTCGGAATCAACAGACTCTTGTAATATTTTCTCCATTCGCCCCTCACCAGTTCAAAAGTTGCGAACCGGCATACTACATCTTCCTGAAAGTTTTTCATAAACATGCGGATGAAGCGGATGGATCTGAAATCCTGCATTGTTCCAACAACTTTATCCGGGGTTTGGATGGGTATTTTAAACTGGTACCAGGTTACATCTTTTTTATTGCCATTTTCCAGTAGAACGTTTGGTGCAACCCGTTTATCTGCAATATAGTTATCACCCACATTCATTCTATCGGGACGAAGTTCAATTTTGTATTGGTAATACCGTTCCGACTCACTCAGTGTATTATCATGGTTGATGTCTTCTACATCAGGATAATTTGTGGCCTGTGTTGAATAGAGTTCACTGGCTTGTTCAGAAGCAGGGGAGTTGCCATCAGGTCCGTTATATCGTTTGTACCTTTCCAGAATACTTCCATAATTCGGGTCATTGTCATAATCAGAACCCCGGAAATAATGATAGTCGTCTCCAGAAGGGTCTATATTAGCTGAAATATAAGCTCCGGTACTTTTACCATAAATTGAAGAAATTCTATCCAGGTAAGTGCCTTTAAAAAATGTTTGTTCGTCCTGGTCGGAGAGACCATCATATCCGACATCCTGGTATTTACGTGAAGTTGGGTTATTATCAAATGTCTGTACCAATGCCTGAATCTTAGGGACGCGTCCCCAGATAGTGGTATCGACATTTTTGATATCCGGGCTGGTTGGCAAACCATTTTCAAAACTCTTACGTCCATCCCTGAGTACGTCTTCAGAGATATCACCCAGGTTAATCATCAGCTGTCCCCCTGAATGATTGGGTTTATCACCAAATGGATCCATCATCCAGAATTCGATATATTCAACATTTGCTGCTTCAAAGTCGGTAGTCTCTATCCTGCGCATGATACCTCCCCAACGGCTTTCGGGCCTTAACAATTTTCCATCAGCGCCAAGACCAGCAGATAATCCTGGAACGCCTTCTACATCAAAGTTATAAGGCCCTCTTTGTGAAGGATAATAAGCCAGGTTGAAAATGGGAAGGTTGACGGGTTGATTATTAGGAGGATCCGCATTGGGAAAGACCTCACGTTCAGTGACTGCACGCGCACTATTGCTTGATAATTCGTTCAGATCGATGTTACGGGGACGAATATTGCTGTGTCTGTCATAAAACAGTGGATCAATAATATACCATGCAAACAATGCCCTGTTAAATCCATAGCGCAAACCAGATCCAGGAGCTGCCTCAGGAAATAATCCTGCTTCAGTTTGTCCTTGTGGTGTGGAAGCTATGAACCATTGTGATGGATTCTTTAGATCGATGGTAGATTTACTACCTTCAAAATCATCAATATATGATGTACCTGTTTTTCCTACAGCCCTTGAATGGCCGGGGAGAAATTGTGCAAACTCACCATTAAACGTTAACTTTGAAGGAGCCTTCGTGCTGATAAATGGAATTTTATCTACTAATCGTGTTAAGAATCGTGAATCATGTTGATAATTGAAATCGAGACCCCAGATTGTATTTGAAATGGGTTCATTTCCAAAGTTTGTCTTTGGCGTCAGTGGCTTTTCAGACAAGTTCATTATCGTACCGCCAACATTGAAGTATTTGCTTACGCGATGATCTATGCGAGCACCCAGTAGGGTCTGTGTCTGTAAATTAAACATCGCGTTATTCTCCATCGAAATGTTTATAGGTGTACCCGAATTCAGTATCCCTTCATTGATAATACGCACACGACCAAGTGTATAATCAACCGTGTAATCAATATTTTCAGTCAGTGGGATTCCACCAGCAGTCACTTTGACTGATCCCTGTGGCACGTTATAAGCATTCAGGTTAATTTCTGAACCCGACGAAGACTTATATTGACCATCGAGCAAATATTTGTTTTTATCGGGGTATTGCATGGCTCCGCTCTTGGTAAGCGTATACAATGAATCGTAACAATATTTATCAGCCAGTGCCGAATTGCCAAGCTTCGAGCGAAGATATCCTCCAAAAGGCTCTTTTACAGTAAAAAAGAGCCTGCCATTGCTACTTTGAACCGTTCCTCCAGCGTAAGAGGCACTGTCTATAAAGTCAAACTGTCCGTCGGATCGGGGATTTAACTGAGTATCCAGGTTATCAAGATTCAACACCCTGATCAGGGGGACACCTTTAACGTTTTTATCCCCTTCTGAGAGATAAGAAGTTGGCACACCATTCTCGTTACCTGCATACAGAACATTGAAGACAAAGTCCTCGCGGCTTATTCTGTAAGCTCCGATGTTGTATATATTCTTCATCATCAGGTTCCACATAGGTATACGTGTATTCAATGATGTACTTTTTAATAATTTAACCATCAGGCAGTTTGAAGAACCTAAGTTTTCATCTGAAAATTCACCTACCTTATAGATTGTATTTGAACCAAGCTGTGTGTATTCAAAAGCCACAGCCAGAACCTGGTCAGAACTTAATGAAGTATTAAGCGAAATGAAACCAAGCTTACTATTATAGGTAAACTCTGTGGGGCCAAGCTTTCGGGCCAGTTCTACTTTTTCATAATCAAGTCCGCCATTCATCCGCTTCACACTGGTCAGATAGTCTGAAACAGTATTAATATTGCGTATGCTGTTAATGTCGAGACCCTGGATGAGATTATTGGCATTATTATCAGGATAATTGTATGCCGGATTTCCCTGAATATTTTTATTATATGGCTGACGTTCAGCTAAATCAGAGAATGCCACTATGTTACGGTTGTCGCTTACGGCCGGACCAATATTGGTAACCCAAACTTCTATCTTTGAAATATTGATGTTTGATGTAACGATAGGAAGAGTCTTCAACGCGTCGTCATACCTGTCTCTGAAATATTGTGATACAAAGAAGTGACGGTTTTCTTCGTAATCGAGCGCAGTGAGCTTAAATTTACTGGTTTGGGCTCCACCCTGTACAGTGATATTAGATGTTTTACTCTTTTGTTGTGAAATAACAGTAGTTATCGATGTTTTACCAAACTGAAGCTGTGTTTTGATACCAAAAAGACTTTGGTTTCCTGTAATCAGTGTACTGTTAAGAGGAAGGGTGACATCTCCTGCTTCAATGAGTTTAATGATTTCGTCTTCTTTCCCTTCATATTTAAGTTTCAATCTGTTTTCAAACTCAAACGTACTTTCAGTATTATAGTTTGTATTAAAGTCTATTTTGTCGCCAATCTTGGCAGCAACGCTCATTTGAATTTTTTCTTTGAAATCGAAATTGGTAACTCTCCGGTTACGGATGCTCAATGCGGGATTGTTATTTCGATTTGACAGCATGCCAAAACTCAGTTCTGCTGAACCCTGTGGCTTGATATCGATAACGTTGCTTCCAAAAACCTTTTCAAAAACCTGACCACCGAACTTCATTTGAGGCACTGCACGCGCAGACGGATCCTGACCGGAAGTTTGCGAACGCTCAAACCAGTAATTACGGAGCGCTTTCTCCATATCGTACTTTTGATATTCCTTGAAATCAAGCACGACTGGACGTCTGAATTCAAACGAGCCAACTTTGCGGCGAATGGTATATTCTTTTGTGATCGGGTCGTAATCGACTTCTTCTGTAATATTGGAAGGATCTTTCAGATAAAGCGGGCTTTTTATACGTGATCCGCTTAGAGTGTCGGACTGATCTTTAAATGGAAAACGAAGTTTGATTGGTGCCTTTTTAATAGTGTCGGTATCAACAACAGCACTCCGAAATAATGTTGGTATACCCATCATCTCTGCAGCATTTGACACCCAAACTGCTGAAAGCACCAGGAGAGCAAAAGTAATTCCTAAAAAATATTTAATAAATCGCTCCAAACTATTGATTTTGTTAGTTGTTTTTTTGATCGAGAATATTTAATTTATTCTTTTCTGTCTGGTTTACAAAACCTTAATCCTGTTTCTTATGCATCCCGGATTTATATTCCAGGTTTAAATTTAAGGTAAGGCTTGCATTATTAAATATTGAATCTTGCAAGATTAAGCATAATTATAAAATCTTTAATGCTCTTTTGATCAAATCCTCCACATTAAGTAATTTCTCTTCCGATTTAAAAAGCTTTTCGAGTGTCTTTTCAACAATATTTTTCTGAAAACCCAACATAATTAAAGCAGATAACGCTTCAGAACGCAGCGTATTGTTAACAGTCATGGGAATGTGTTCCAAAACATCTTCCCTATCGATTTTATCAGCCAGATCTATCACGATTCGTTGTGCAGATTTAGTGCCTATCCCCTTTACTTTTTGTAAAAGAGCGGCATCCCGGCTCGAAATAGCCTGCTTAACTTCCGATGGACTCATCGATGATAATATCAGACGGGCTGTATTAGAACCTATTCCCGAAACAGTGATCAGCAATCTAAAAAGTTTGCGTTCACTTTCTTCTGCAAATCCGAAAAGCAATTGGGTATCTTCCCTTACGACATAATGGGCCAGAACACGTCCTTGTGGGTGATCTTTAAGCTTTGCATAGGTATTTAATGAAATGTGGAGGTAGTAACCCACTCCCTGGCAGTCAACCACGATAAATGCGGGGTTGATTTCCGTAAAACGTCCTTCAAAATATTCGTACATCAATCATTTCTTTATTACTGACAGGAGCAAAAATAACAATTTTATGACACTGTAAATAGCAACTAAGCATAACTATTATTTTTAATACCGGATTTATGTTGATGCGTTCTTTATTACTGATCTTTTCTAAAGAGGAGAAAATTAATTTTCCTGAAAGAATAAACGCTACTCGCTTCAAGTTTGTTCACCTTTTATTAGGGCTAACCCTTAAAAGTTGATTTATTCGTTTCATTTAGGGAATTTCTGGCATCTGAAAATGGCGTGGTTTCATTTACTGCTGACATCCACCCTTTTTCAAGTCGAATCTTCATCCATATTGATCAGAAACTATAAATTTTTCAAAAGAAATATTCTTCGATATTTAGGAGATAAGCCGGGTATAACATGGGTATGAAATGGGTATAATTCGAATATATCATGGGTCTAAGACCCAAATTATTCCCAAATTATTCTCTGAATATTTCCTTGTCATATTCATGATATTATGGAAATTTAGAACTATAAATATATCATCAAATTTCATGATTTCGGTATGGAACATCAATTAGTTTGGAGCTTTACTGAACGATTTTAGAGAAAATTGATGGAAAGTCTTTTTTACCATTTTAATAACATATCTTTACCGTAGGCTTAAGTATTTGGTATCACATTTTCAACCTTTTAATGCTCAGTATCGCCTTTTTAAATTAAGTATCATCAGACATTATTTTATACAAAACCTTTTATTCGTAATGTTATGGAAAATATAATTCGTTTCATACATGATCGATTTAGTTCGGATATTTCTATTTACGATGACTCTTTTCTGGAAAAAACGATTAATTATCGAATGGTTCTTGCTTCCTGCCCTTCAACCAATGATTACCTGACCCTTTTGGATAAAATGCCGGAAGAGGCGTTATTACTGATAGAATCATTTACTAATTCATACAGCGAATTTTTCCGTAATTCGCTTACATTTGCTTTGTTAAAACAAATTATCTTTCCAAAAATTTTCAATGAAAACGAAAAGCTCCATTCACATCAAATCAGGATATGGTCAGCAGGGTGTGCAGCTGGACAAGAGGCATATTCGTTGGCTATATTGGCTCATGATTTAATAAGTGAACGACATTCAAATACCTCATTTCGGATTTTTGCTACAGATATTTCATCAAAACAACTAGAAGATGCCCGGCTAGGAGTATATGATGTAAAAACCATTCAACAAACAGATATGGGTTTTGTGAATACTTACTTTACAAATAAAGGTCAATCATATTCGATAAGTGAGAAGTTGAAAAAATATATTGACTTTTCATTTTATGATTTGCTTGATAAGGAAACAAGTGCCCCACCTGTCAGTATCTTTGGAGGTTTTGACATCATCATGTGTTGCAACGTCCTGTTTTATTATAAATCCGCTGTTCAGGGATTGATACTAAATAAGCTCTCGCGATCATTAAATGTTGGAGGCTTTTTGCTTACGGGTGAAGCAGAGATGGCAATTGTGAGAAAGGATATAAATTTCAGACAGTTTTCTTCACCCACAGGGATTTTTGTGAAAGTTTAAAACAAAAAACATAATGTTGTATGTATTGAAATTAAAAGCAATAACTTTAATATAAAGAACCTAAAAAACAACAGTATGAAATTAAGAGATATTACTATCGGGAATAGGTTGTTCCTGGGAATCGGAGTTATCCTGTTGTTTGTCGTCTTGTTGGGAGGATTGGCATATCAGCAATCCAATCGTCTGTGGCAAAATACTGACGATATGTACAACCATCCCCTGCAGGTTTCGAAAGCAACCAGTGACATTAAGGCCGATATTATTGCCATTCAATGGTTAATGAAAGATATCGTACTTGATAAGCGTTTAAGTGAGAATGAAATTCTTGCAGTAACCCATCAGATTGACACTTACGAAAAAAAGGTTTACAAGTCGTTTGATGTGGTTTATGATCGATATCTTGGAGATAAGACTGATATTGACTCGGCTTACAATTCATTCAGGGACTACAAACTGCTACGGGATATATTGATTGGCATGAGACAACATGGCTATAATAAAGAATTATACATCCGATTTAAAAAAGTGAATATTCCTCACTTGTATAAAATGTTGGAGCATGTTCAGATTATGGTAGATTTTGCCGGAAACAAAGCTCAGAGTTTTTACATATCTGCTGAAAAAGAGAAGAATACATTAATTATCAGGCTTTGGGTGGTAATGGGAACTATTTTTATACTTTCCATATTGATGGGTTATTGGCTTATAGTAGGAATTCGTCGTCCTCTGATTGCATTGACAAAAGTAGCGGAACAATATCGTGAGAAAAATTATAAAGTTCGGAATAATTATGAATCGACTAATGAGATAGGAACTTTGGCTTCTACGCTTAATAATATGGCAGCAAAAATTGAGCGGGAACTTACTATTAAAGAAAATGCTGCATGGATTTCGGGTTTAATATTGAATGAGAATGATCTGAGACCATTTAGCAAGGTATTATTAAATTTATTATTGACAAAAACCGGCTCACAGATTGCAGCAATTTACTTTTTAAATGAAGAAGAGTCACTATTTGAACATTATGAATCCATTGGTCTAGCTAAGGAAAATTGTAAATCGTTTTCGGCTTATTCTAAAGAAGGCGAATTTGGTGCAGTGCTTGCAGAAAAAAGGATTGTTCGTATTACACAAATTTCAACTGATACTGTCTTCTCGCTACCTGTGGTTACAGGATTATTCAGGCCCAGGGAAATTATTACTATTCCTATCTTAGAAGGGAATAAAGTAATTGCATTAATATCATTGGCCAGTTTGAATGATTTCTCATCTCTTTCTGTTCAATTAATCAATGAAATCTGGTTATCCTTAACTGCCCGTATCAATGGTGTTCTTGCTTTCCAGAACGTAATAGGTATTTCGGAAAAGCTGGATCATCAGAATAAAGAGCTGGAAGAGAAATCATCAGAGTTGGTAATGCAAACCAACGAATTAAAAGAATATAATATTGAACTTGAACTTCAGAAACGACAACTGGATGAAGCCAATCAATTGAAGAGTTCGTTTTTATCCAACATGAGCCACGAACTCAGGACTCCACTTAATTCTGTGATTGCCCTATCTGGTGTACTGAACAGGAGATTGAGCGGCATTATTCCGGAGGATGAATACAAATACCTTGGCATTATAGAGAAAAACGGCAAACAGTTGCTCTCGTTGATCAACGATATTCTCGACCTTTCAAGGATTGAATCAGGCAAAGAAGAGGTATCTTTTGCTGCTTTTTCTGTTTACGATTTGGTACAGGAATTAATAGATTCGCTGGAGTCGATAAGTCTTGAAAAAAAGATTTCATTAATTAATCATATAGATCCCAATATCCCGTCTATTGTTAGTGATAGTTCAAAATGTCATCATATTCTTCAGAATATTTTAGTAAACGCAATAAAATTCACAGAAAAGGGCTCGGTTGAAATATTGGCAAATGTTAAAAATGATCTCATTCATATCTCTGTAAAAGATACCGGGATCGGGATATCCGCTGAAAATATTCCTCATATCTTTGATGAGTTTCGTCAGGCAGATGGCAGAGCCTCACGCAAATATGGCGGTACCGGACTAGGTCTGGCCATAGCGAACAAATACAGTATTTTGCTACAGGGAAATTTAGAGGTAGTGAGCGAATTGGGAAGCGGTTCGACGTTTACAGTCACATTACCTATTATACCACCTTATTATCAGATAAATGAAACCGAACAGAACAGTCATTCACCCATAAATAAAACTGTTAACTACACAACTTCTGACTCCGTACAAGTAAAAGGAAAAAATATTTTGCTGGTTGAAGATAATGAATCTGCACTTATACAGATGAAAGAAATTTTGTTAGAAGAAGAATACAACATTTGTATTGCAAACAATGGCAAAGAAGCATTGGAGGCTATTAAAACTTTTATTCCGGATGCAATTATTCTTGACCTGATGATGCCTGAAGTCGATGGGTTTGAAGTGCTTGCTGCAATTAGAAATGTAAAAGAAACCAGTCGGATTCCGGTACTTATTTTATCCGCAAAACATGTTACAAAAGAAGAATTGAGTTTCCTTAGGGGAAATCATATTTATCAGCTCATACAAAAGGGTGACATCAATAGAAATGAACTGTTGGGCCATATTAAAAACATGGTAATTCTCCTGAAAAATGATGTTTCTAAACTTAATAAACTCAACCCAAATCTGGCGAATATTTCCAGAAAAGCATCAATTCTGGTAATAGATGATAACCCTGATAATCTGGAAACTGTGAATGCTATACTTGGAGGGAATCATAATATCATTGGAACTTTCAATGGATTAGATGGTCTGGAAAAAGCGAAAACACTCAAACCTGATTTGATTCTTTTAGATATTTCTTTACCCGGAATGGATGGTATGGCCGTTTTAACTGAAATTAAAAAAGATAACAATTTGCAGCATATTCCGGTTATTGCATTTACAGCCAGAGCTATGAAAGGTGACCGTGAAGAATTACTGGCACACGGATTTGATGATTATATTTCTAAACCCATTGAAAGTACCTTGTTTGAAATAACGATTAATGAATGGTTGAATGGAAACTAAAGTAATCAAAATATTAGCGATTGACGACAATCATGATAATTTAATTGTATTAGGCGCTTTATTATTAGAGGCTTTCCCTTTTGTAGTATTATTGACGGCTCAATCCGGAAAGATTGGAATCGAGCTTTGTCAAAAACATAAACCGGATTTGGTTTTACTCGATATTGTAATGCCCATTATGGATGGTTATGAGGTATGTGAAATACTAAAAAATAATGAATCATTAAAACACATACCCATCGTCATGGTAACGGCTGCCCGGACAGATAAAGAAGGGCGTATCAAGGCACTTGAAGCTGGAGCTGACGGTTTTCTGGCAAAACCATTGGATGAATCTGAATTAAAGGCTCAGGTAAAAGCCATGTTTCGGATTAAAGAATCAGAAGATCGTAAACTGGATGAGAAAGAAAGACTCGAAAAACTTGTAGAAGATAGAACTGCAGCCCTTGAAACTGAACTGAAAGAACGGAAACTAGCCGAAAACGCATTGAAAGAGAGTGAAGAACATTTCCAAATGTTGTTTGAAAATGCACCTGTTGGTTATCAGTCTCTTGATACGAATGGTAATTTTATTGATGTGAATGAAACTTGGCTCGAAATAATGGGCTACTCCAGAGATGAAGTCATCGGAAATTGGTTTGGTAATTTCTTAGCACCCGAATTTGTTGAAGTATTCAAAGAACGGTTTCCACTCTTCAAAGAATGGGGCAAGGTGCATTCAGAATTTGAAATGATTAAAAAAGATGGCAATCGTATTTTTATTGGTTTTGACGGGAGAATCGGGCATACACTTTCAGGTGAATTTAAACAAACGCATTGCGTGATTAATGATATTACAGAACAAAGGAAGGCAGAACTGGAACTTAAACAAAGTTACGATTTCAATAATTCATTATTGAAAACCATTCCTTTTGGAATGGATATCGTTGACGCAGAAGGAAATGTGCTGTTTCAGAATGAAATTTTTGAAAAATATTTTGGGAGTGAGTTTATAGGGAAGAAATGCTGGGATATATACCGCGATGATAAAACCCAGTATAAAAACTGCCCTTTAAAAATAGGAATAGAAATAGGGAAAACAGGTGTTTGTGAATGTAGTGGTATCTTGGGAGGAAAGTTTTTTGACATCAGCTATACAGGTATGATGTTCAAGGGCGAAAAAGCTATGATCGAAATCTTTCAGGATATTACTCAACGCAAAAGAGCTGAACTCATTCAGAAAGTACTTTATGCTATTTCATATGCAGTGAATACGACTAAAGATGTTGAAGAATTATCAGGTGTCATCAAAGAACAACTGGGACGATTACTCGTTACAACAAATTTCTTTATTGCAACTTATGATGAAGTTACAGACATGATAACCACGCTATATCTAACAGATCAAAAAGATAGTATCTCTTGCTGTCCAGCTGACAAATCATTGACTGGGTATGTAATTAAACATGATAAACCACTCATAGTAACAAAAAAAGAGATTTCAGAAATGATCAGGTGTGGCGAAATCGTAAAGATAGGTTTTGATTCTGAAGTTTGGCTTGGTGTCCCGTTGCATGAGGAAGGAAAAGTAATTGGCGCTTTTGTTTTGCAAAATTATGACGATGTCAATGCTTACACATCCAAAGATTTGGAATTACTTGAATTTGTTTCACACCAGATAAGTATCTCCATTCAACGTAAAAGGAGTTTGCAGGATTTAATAATAGCGCTTGCAAAAGCTGAAGAAAGCGACATTCTTAAAACAGCCTTTCTATCAAATATGTCGCATGAGATTCGCACACCCATGAATGGGATACTTGGTTTTTCTGAATTGCTGGATGATGATACGCTTTCACGTGAAGAACGCAGGACGTATCTTGACATCATTAATACAAATGGTCAGCATCTTCTTTCTATTATTAATGATATTCTGGATATTGCAAAAATAGACAGTAATCAATTGGTTATTAATAAAATACCTTTTGATCTTCATCAACTACTGGATGAATTATTTGTTTCCTACGAAAACAGTAAAATATCAATGGGCAAAGAGCATCTTACATTTCTGCTCGAGAAGGAATTTGAAGATAACAATAGTACAATTATATGCGATGAATTAAGATTGAGGCAAATACTTTACAATCTGTTGGGTAATGCATTGAAATTTACAAAATCCGGTTTTATTAAATTCGGTTATAAGCTATCTGATGGATATCTACAGTTTTTTGTTCAGGATACGGGTATAGGAATTTCAAAAGAAACGCAGTCCATTGTTTTTGACCGTTTTCGTCAGGAGGAAGAATCATATACCCGACAATTTGGAGGCACCGGGTTAGGGCTTTCAATCTCAAAAAAACTTGTTGAAATGTTAGGTGGAGAAATATGGCTGGTTTCAGATCAAGGGGTAGGAACAATATTCTATTTTACTATTCCTTATACTATGATTACCTTTGTAAAATAAAGAGAACGAAAATAAGATGCCTTCATTTTCATCTGAACCCATCACATTTGTCCTTTAATTTTTTTATTATGAAAAAAGATTTAATGCGAAAAAATGCACTTGAGTACCATTCAATGGGACGACCAGGTAAAATTGAAGTAATCCCCACAAAGCCACACAACTCACAAAGCGATTTATCTTTGGCATATTCTCCCGGCGTTGCCGAACCTTGTCTTGAAATCAAAGCGAATCCAGATGACGTTTACAAATATACAGCCAAGGGAAATCTTGTAGCTGTAATCTCTAATGGAACTGCGGTGCTTGGACTTGGAGACATTGGCCCTGAAGCAGGAAAACCTGTTATGGAAGGGAAGGGATTGTTGTTTAAAATATTTGCAGATATTGATGTGTTTGATATTGAAGTTGACGAAAAGGATATTGATCGTTTCGTTGCTACTGTAAAAGCAATCGCTCCCACTTTTGGCGGAATTAACCTGGAGGATATTAAAGCTCCCGAATGCTTTGCTATTGAGGAACGGCTGAAAAAGGAACTTAATATTCCGGTAATGCATGATGACCAACACGGTACAGCTATTATTACAAGTGCTGCACTACTCAATGCTTTGGAAATCTGTAATAAAAAGATTGAAGAAGTAAAAATTGTTGTGAATGGTGCCGGTTCAGCAGCCATATCTTGCAGTAAACTCTATGTTTCATTGGGAGCAAGATTAGAAAATTTAGTGATGCTTGATAGTAAGGGCGTTTTACATCAGGACAGGACCGATCTCAACTCCATGAAGAAGATATTTGCAACCAGTCGACCGGTTCATACACTGGAAGAGGCGGTAAAAGGTGCTGATATGTTTCTTGGGCTTTCAGTTGCCGGTGTTCTGACTCCAGAAATGTTGCTTACTATGGCTCCAAATGCAATTGTATTTGCGTTGGCAAATCCAGTACCTGAAATTTCTTATGAACTCGCAACTGCAACCCGTAAGGATATCATCATGGCAACCGGGCGTTCCGACTATCCTAATCAGGTCAATAATGTACTTGGATTCCCTTATATCTTTAGAGGCGCTTTAGATGTACGTGCAAAAGCAATCAATGAGGAAATGAAAATGGCGGCCGTATATGCCTTGGCAGAACTGGCCAAAGCTCCGGTACCCGAGGAGGTTAACCTTGCTTATCATATCACAAATATCAAGTTTGGAAAAGATTATATCATCCCAAAACCTTCTGACCCACGCCTTATTACTAATGTCGCTCCCGCAGTAGCTCGTGCTGCCATAAAATCGGGCGTTGCACGACTGACAATTACAGACTGGGCAGCTTATGATTTGGAATTAAACAAACGACTGGGCCTGGTTAATCCGTTTATCAGCAAGATCAAGGAACGTGCCCGTGCAATACCCAAACGTATTGTCTTTGCTGAAGCCGAAAACTATAAGATTCTAAAAGCTGTCGAGATTATCATTGATGAACATCTTGCTATCCCTGTTTTGTTGGGTAATGAGGTAAAGATTCTTGCAATGATCGAAGAATATGACTTATCAATTGAAGGTGTTGAAATAATTGATTTCAGGAGTGAAAAGATGAGCGATATGCGTCATGAGTTTGCTGAAAGCTATTATCAGAAACGACAACGAAAAGGGATAACACTTAAAATGGCACGCGAACGAATCAGACAGAGAAATTACTTTGGAGCGATGTTAGTCGAAAAGGGCTATGCAGATGCAATGATATCAGGTCTAACAGCCAGCTACCCTGAAACTATTCGTCCGGCTCTTCATATCATCGGTAAACATAAAGGTGTAAAAAAAGTGTCAGGAATGTATATTCTCAACACTAAAAAAGGGACATTATTTATGGCCGATGCAACGGTTAATATTAATCCAAATGTAGACGATCTTGTCGAGATTACACTACAGGCTGCGCGTATGGTCAGGGAGTTCAATTTTAAACCACGCATAGCTATGCTCTCGTTTTCTAATTTTGGTTCAACAACAGGTGAGATACCTTCTAAAGTTATGGCTGCAGTTAATATCCTTCATCGTGATTATCCGGATTTGATTGTTGATGGAGAAATGCAGGCCAACTTTGCACTCAATAAAATCATGCTTGAGGAGAATTTTCCATTCTCTAGTCTGGTAGGCGAACAGGTAAATACACTTATCTTCCCCGAACTTACTTCTGCAAACATAGCCTATAAAATGTTGCAGGAACTCGGTGCTGCAGAAGCAATCGGACCGGTACTGATGGGCTTAAACAAATCGGTTCACGTACTACAAATGGGTTGCACCGTTACAGAAATAGTGAATATGACTACAATTGCTGCCCTTGATTCACAATGTATCGAAGAAGAATGATAAAATAAACCAGTAAACAAAAACTGGTAGGACTCAATACTAAATTCTTATCAGAACAATAAAAGGAGAACTAAAACCAAATACAAGATCTTTTGTTGTATTTCTCTCACTATTCCCATTGGGTTAATTTAAAATATTGCAAATTAAAATGATTACCTATGAAAAAGATAACTGTTATTGGTGCAGGTAACGTTGGCGCCACTGTTGCTAACGTAATCGCACAAAAAGATTTGGCACGGGAAATTGTGCTTTTGGACATCAAAGAAGGTGTTGCAGAAGGCAAAGCACTTGATATCTGGCAAACTTCATCTATCCTCCATTTTAACACGCGTGTAATCGGGGTGACGAATGATTATCTGCGGACTAAAGGATCCGGTGTTGTTGTGATAACTTCTGGCATACCCCGTAAACCCGGGATGAACCGTGAGGATTTGATCAGAACAAATGCATCAATAGTGAAAGATGTTGTTGAAAAGGTGATAAAATATTCCCCGGAAGCTATTATCATCATTGTTTCTAATCCCTTGGATGTGATGACTTATACGGCTTATCTGGCTGCACAGAAAGACTCTCATAAAGTATTTGGCATGGCGGGGATACTGGATACAGGTCGCTATCGGGCTTTCGTTGCTGATGCATTGGGCGTTTCACCAAAAGATGTTCACGCTCTCTTGCTCGGAAGTCATGGAGATACTATGGTTCCATTGCCTCGTTATACTTCCGTTGGAGGGATTCCTTTACCAGAGTTATTGAATCCGGACGAGATCGACCGCATCGTTACCCGTACCAGAAATGGTGGTGGTGAACTGGTTAACCTGATGGGTACTTCAGCATGGTATGCTCCCGGAGCTGCCGCTGCTCAAATGGTTGAAGCCATTGTTGATGATCAGAAAGCAATTTTCCCTGTTTGTACTTTGCTTAATGGCGAATATGGATTAAAAGATATATATTTGGGTGTACCTGTTAAATTGGGTGCTAACGGTATTGAAGAAATCATTGAGTTGGAATTAGATAAAGATGAAATGCGCATGTTGAATGAATCTGCCGATTCAGTTAGAAACACGATGAAGGTTCTGGATGAAATGCAATTATTTGGTGGTAAATGAAAAAAATAGTTGTCCTGACTGGTGCGGGTATTAGTGCTGAAAGTGGATTGAAGACTTTTCGCGATAGTGGCGGACTTTGGGAAGAAAACAGAATTGAGGATGTTGCCACCTTTGAAGGGTGGCAACGCAATCCTCTTTTGGTACTTAATTTTTATAATGAACGACGCAAACAGCTGCAAGGCGCTGAGCCTAATGCTGCTCATAAAGCATTGGTAAAGCTTGAACAGAAATACGAAGTACAAATCATCACTCAGAATGTTGACGATTTACATGAACGTGCCGGGTCTTCAAATGTAATTCATCTTCATGGTGAACTAAAGAAATCCAGATCAACAATTGATGAAAATTTGGTATATGATATAGAAGGTTGGGAACTCAAACTGGGTGACAAATGCGAAAAAGGTTCCCAGTTGCGTCCTCATATTGTATGGTTTGGAGAAGCGGTTCCAATGATACAGCTTGCAACCGAACTGACAGAAGAGGCTGATATATTTATAGTAATCGGGACTTCGTTAAATGTATACCCTGCAGCGGGCCTGATCGAGTTTGTTTCTGATAATGCAATGAAGTATTTAATCGATCCGAATACACTTCATCTCCCATATGTTAAAAGATTAGAAATTATTAATGAAAATGCCGGAATTGGGACTCCAACATTGGTTAACCGTTTATTACAATAGGTATATTTTTTGTAACTTTGTTTCCGATTGTAAATTAATCAATAATAACCAATGAAAAGACTTAGCTTACTTCTGGTCATCTTACTCATAGCTTTTGCAGGTTGCAAGAAAGACAAAGTTAATCAGGACGCAATTGATAATAAAATCATACTTGCTTATCTTGCTGCAAATAACATAACAACAGCTCAGTCAACCGGATCCGGACTGTATTATATTATTGAAAATCCTGGAGGTACAACACATCCAATTTATTCATCAACTGTAGAGCTTTTTTACCGTGGCTATCTTCTTGTTGATAATCAGAAAGGCTTACAATTCGATTCATCGTATGAATTAAGTGAACAACCGGCTCAACTTGCAGTTTCAGGAACTATCCCAGGATTTTCAGAGGGATTGAAGCTGTTTGGTAAAGGTGGTAAAGGAACGCTGATTATCCCTTCTTCTTTAGGATATGGTAGTGTAGTATCAGGTAAAATCCCGGTAAACTCAGTATTAATTTTTGACATCGAAATTGCAAATTATCAATAATGACTATTCGCAGATCAGATAAACAAAGATCTGTATTACCGGTAAACGACCCGGCTGTTGCATTGGCAAAGGCCAGGTCGTTTTGCGCTTACCAGGAACGGTGCCGGACTGAAGTGACTATTCGGCTACGTTCGTTTGGGCTTAATCGTGAACAGACAGAACTGGTTATAGAAAAATTAGAGGACGAAGGTTTTCTTAATGATGAACGGTTTGCACTGACTTATGCGGGTAGTAAATTCAGAATTCTTCACTGGGGGAAAATGAAAATCAGGGCAGGACTTCGAAGTAAAGGTGTGGCGGAAAATTTCATTACACAAGCTCTTGCATCAATCGATGAAGAACAGTATTTGCAATGCATCAGAGATCTGATGGCTGCTAAGCTCCGTACTTTAACAACAATAAAAGACGTCAGACTCGTTAAACAGAAAGTCTTTTCATATTTATCATCAAAAGGTTTTGAAGAAAATTTAATTTTTCAGGAAATAAATAAACGAACTAAGTAATGATTACACAAGAATCTATTAAAGAATTAGGTAAAAGGTTAGATGCCTTAAGGAGGTACCTTTGACATTGATAACCGCTTAAAACAAATTGCAGAAGAAGTAGAATTCACTCAGGCAGCTGACTTTTGGAATGATCCCAGGAAAGCTGAACTGACAATGAAACACATTCAGGAACAGAAACGTTGGACCGATGATTTTACAAGTGCAGTCAGTGCTTGTGAAGATCTGATAGTCCTTTTTGAGTTTTATCAGGCTGATGAAGCCACTGAAATAGAGGTAGAACAGTCTTATAATCATGCTCTCGATCTGATTGAAGTGCTTGAGTTTCGCAACATGCTTAGCAATGAAGAGGATATACTGGGGTGCATTGTTAATATCAATTCGGGTGCAGGAGGTACAGAGAGTCAGGACTGGGTTGCTATGTTGATGAGAATGTATATTCGTTACGGAGAACGCAATAATTATAAAGTAAAAGAATTGGACCTGCAGGATGGTGAAACTGCTGGTATAAAAAGTGTCACCCTTGAATTTGAAGGAGATTATGCTTTTGGTTATTTGAAGGGAGAAAATGGTGTGCACCGCTTAGTACGTATTTCACCTTTTGACTCACAGGCTCGTCGCCATACTTCGTTTGCATCTGTCTATGTTTATCCGGTGGTTGATGACAATATTAATATTGAAGTTAATATAGCAGATATTTCATGGGACACATTCCGGGCGAGTGGTCCCGGTGGCCAAAATGTAAACAAGGTCGAAACGGCAGTCCGTTTGCGACATGAGCCATCAGGTATTGTTGTTGAATGCCAGGAGACCCGTTCACAACTTCAGAATCGTGAAAAGGCCATCCAGATGTTGCGCTCTCAGCTTTATGAAATTGAAATTCGTAAACGCAAAGAAAAACAGGCTGTCATTGAAGGCAGCAAGAAAAAGATTGAATGGGGTTCACAGATAAGATCATACACTTTGCATCCTTATAAACTTGTGAAGGATGTACGCACCAATCATGAAACATCTAACACACAGGGAGTACTCGATGGAGACATTCACGAATTTATCAAGGCATACCTGATGGAGTTTGGCGGATAATAAGTTTAATAATTGTTGACCCGATGATAAAAATATATCATAATCCCAGGTGTAGTAAATCACGTGCCGGACTTGACTATCTAAAGACTAAAGTTCAGGATTTTGAAGTAATTGATTATATCAAAACAGGGATTAGTGCAGAAACAATCCGACAGCTTCTTCAACGACTAAATGTAAAACCATTAGAACTGATCCGAACACAGGAATTGTATTTTAAAAAACAACTGTTAGGGAAAAACTTTTCTGATGAAGAGTGGATTCAAATTATAGTTGAAAACCCCAAGCTCTTAAAGCGTCCTATTATTGTAAATAATTACAAAGCCGTTTGGGCCGACCCGGCCGACAAAACAGACAGGCTATTTTGATCATGTAACTTAATTTAAAGCAAATCATGAAAGTCCGTATTGAAAAAGACACGATGGGTAGTGTTGAAGTTCCTGCCGAAGTATATTGGGGAGCACAAACGCAAAGATCAAAAGACAACTTTAAGATTGGAGACGGGGTGATGCCTATCGAAATCATACATGCTTTCGCCTATCTGAAAAAGGCAGCAGCTATTACTAATCAGGAGTTGGGTGTATTGCCTAAAGAAAAGGCAGATCTTATATCTAAAGTTTGTGATGAAATACTAACAGGTTATCTGGATAATCAGTTTCCGCTTGTTGTATGGCAAACAGGTTCTGGTACACAGAGTAACATGAATGTTAACGAGGTAATCTCAAATCGTGCACATGTATTGGCAGGCGGTTTATTGGGTGAAGGGAAGAGCCCGGTTCATCCCAATGATGATGCAAATAAATCGCAATCATCAAACGACACTTTCCCAACAGCCATGCACATTGCGGCTTATAAAATGTTGATGGAGGTTACTATTCCCGGAATAAAGCTTCTGCGTGAATCTCTGGCAGCTAAATCAACAGAATTCATGGAGATTGTCAAGATTGGTCGCACCCACCTTATGGATGCTACACCACTCACACTGGGACAGGAATTTTCAGGATATGTTTCACAGCTTGACCATGGACTCGTTGCGCTGCAGAATGCACTTCCTCATCTGGCTGAATTGGCACTTGGCGGAACAGCTGTTGGTACAGGTATCAACACACCAAAAGGTTATGATGTTAAAGTAGCTGAAAATATTTCAAAGCTCACAGGATTTCCATTTGTTACCGCTCCAAATAAATTTGAAGCTCTTTCTACCCATGACGCACTTGTTGAAGCATCAGGAGCCTTAAAAAGGGTTGCCGTTAGTCTTATGAAGATTGGGAATGATATCAGGTTACTCGGATCCGGTCCCCGTTGTGGTATAGGAGAATTACAGCTACCTGAGAATGAACCGGGCTCCTCTATCATGCCGGGTAAAGTAAACCCAACTCAAAACGAGGCTATCACAATGGTGTGCGCGCAGGTTATTGGTTGCGATGCAGCAATTACAATGGGTGGCACACACGGACATTTTCAACTCAATGTTTTCAAACCAGTCATCATATACAACTTCTTGATGGCTTCACGTTTGTTAGGAGATGCCTGCGTTTCATTTACGCATAACTGTGTGGTTGGTATACAGGCTAATGAAAAGAACATACAGAAAAATCTTGAGAATTCATTGATGTTGGTGACTGCATTGAATACCCATATAGGGTATGAAAACGCTGCTAAGATTGCAAAGAAAGCGCATAAAGAAGGTACATCACTGCGACAGGCTGCCATTGCACTCGGTCTGGTTACTGATGAACAATTTACACTATGGGTTGATCCTAAAAAAATGATTTAATGCCAATCTCTTATTAGGTTTATTTTCTAGTGATCTCCATTAGAAAATAAACCTGATATCAGATTTAAAATAAAACAAAAAAGACTACCCAATTTATAGACAGTCTCTCTCATTTATAATTTTTTACAATTTGTCTTTTAGAAAACACTTTCAGGGTTACTGCTAGACTTTTTCCTTCATAAACTTTCCTATCTTATGGGCATCACCCACATGAGAACCTAAACTCCAATAATTACTATCGGGCATGGTCATGATTAAGGGGTGTATTTTTTTATAATCAGGGCTACCACCACGCAGGAATACATCAAAGGCAGAAACGCGAACAATTTCTCCAATAAACAGATTATTATCCGGCAACTCTACTGTTTGTACTAACTTACATTCCATACTGATTGGGCAATCCCTGATCATTGGTGCTGTTCCTGTAGTACCATAACAGAATTCAAAGAGATGCGATTTATCATGCTCTTTGCCTGAGATTAAACCACAATAATCTGTTTCAACTAATAAATCCTGAGCTGGAATATTTATACTAAATGTTTTATTTTCAAAAATCCCTTTAGAAGTATAATGTTCTTTCCCTATTGCAACAGCAATCATTGGGGGATCTGAATTTACCCTGCTTACCCATACAGCAGTCATGAAGTTTGGCTTTCCTTCTACGTTAGCTCCTACAATGGTAACGGGCATTGGAATGTAGACATCTTTTTCAATACTTATTCTGTTCATAGTGGTCGTTTTTTAACAGTCATACCTGTTGGCCAAATATAGACGGAGAAAACACACTATCCAAGAAAAATGAAAGAAAAATTTAATGATTATTTAATATTAATTTGTCAAGGCCAAAAAGCTTTTCAGCATTGGGTTTGAGACCATTCATGCGATAAACGAATGCATTCATGACATGCTTTCCGCCTCTGTAGACGGGTAGCGTATCAACAATCGTTATAGAATCAAAACAGGCTCCATAAAAATCAGCCGGGTCTTTAAAATCGCGGCTTGTACAGATAAACCATGCATCCATTCCAGGTTGGAAGCCTCCCCGGGCTTTATTTAACCACGCATATTTATGAATATCTTCAAATTTACCAAGTGCAAGTACTTTTATTCCCATCGGCCTTGCAATATAGTAGTCGATATTGGCAGCAGGAAACCATCGCCAGCTTATTATCGGCGCTTTCTCTTTTATCAATCTCAGCTTTTCTGTTCTGGTTAGTACAGGTGAAAACTTTTCACTTATCTGATGCCATCCGAATAGATCAAGTGTGACATCATTTTTACCCAGCTTACTTGGCTCAGCCTGTCCGGGATTATCCAGCCAACCCCTCGTAACCTGTCCCAAACCCAATACAGCAAAAAGAACAGTTAAGATTATCGCCCAACCTACCAATCCCGGAAACGGTTTGAAAAGCTTTGCACGGACTATTCTTTCGCGCTGCCAACATGCAGCAACTAAAATTAGTGTTGTGTATGCAGGACCAGTCCAGTGTGGCAACGTCCTGCGAAACAATGCAAACCCAAGAAAAAGAAGGATAACAGGAACCGATGTAAGTATTATCAGTTTCTTATGGTCTCTGTTTAAAAAATGACGTCGGCGAATAATAGCAATCAATGCCATCACGATCATTAAAAAGACTATCGGGTTATTGTACATAATCTCCCCAAATAGTTCGGTAAAGAAATAGTCAGGCCTTAACCCATTACTGGTTATATCGACACGCTCGGAATGATAGAGAAAACTAATAAAATTATTGTCAAAGTTCCATATCAATACCGGGATAAAAATAATAAATGAGATCAGAACACTGATGTACAACTCTTTTTTATGCAGCCATTGTTTTTTATAAAATATAATATATGAACCGGCACCCACCCAAAGGAAGACACTGGTGTATTTGGAAAGCATTGCCAAACCGATAAAGAGCCCGGCCAAATAAAGTCCTTTGCGATTGGATATTTGTGAAGGATCGGGTAATACTTTAAGAAGAAAATAAAGACTTGCCAGCCAAAAGAAAAGCTGCGGGGCATCAGGAAGGATAAAGACTCCAGCAATAACCGATGCATAAATAGAAGCTGTAAACATTACCACCGCGATGAAACCTGTAAGCTCATCTCTGAGCAGACAACCGATGCGATAGATTATCCAACTACTTCCGGCGCTCAGTAATATTGGGCCAAGTCTGATAAAGAGTTCACTGTTTAAAGAAAAATTCAATGTAAATAATTGAATAACCCATCCTACCATTGGTGGATGATCAAAATGACTTAAATCAGGTAAATAAGCATATGTAAGATAATAGACCTCATCATTTCCTAATTCCAATATAGCTCCAATGAAGAGACGGCCAATTGTTGCCAGTGCTATAACCCATATGACAAGCCGTGATATCCTGTAATTTTCAAACCCCATTTTATGAATTTAACACCTGATTTTTTAATCCCAATCTCATTCTTTTTCTGAATACAAAGATATTGATAACAATGAATATCAAAGTACAAAAACTGATGATGCGATAGACAAGTGTTACGGCGATATTTATTTTGGGAGATGAAGGTTTTACAGGTTTAATTCCATTATATCGGTAAACAGGGTTAAGATAAATCGTAATGCTATCGGCCACATGTATACCTGCAAAAAGGATTTCTGTACGAACATATGTATCGGCCTTGTTTATTGGATAGGCTGCTTTTGTGCTATTTGGGACAGATAATCTTAACTTTCCATTTTGAGAAATAAAACGAAATGCTTCAGCTTTTGCACTAACCGACACAAATAATGAGTCATTGCGAATCGTAATACCATTCACTTTAGGAATATTTACAGCGGTAGAAACAATGCTGTCAATCGTTTCATTTTTATATCGCCCGACGCTAACCCCATAAGCATTACCAGCCTTTAGATTGGAAATGATATCACCTGCTTTTGTTGATGGGGCATTGATAAAGGTTACACATCGTCCAACTTCACCAGGTTTGTTGATATCATGTGCATCATCAGAAGCCAGAATATAAGCCGGATAGCCCGAAGAGAGTGCAGCATCCCACTGCAGGAGTGAGAATCGGTAATGGTTAAGAGCTTCTAATAGATCATAGTTGCGCAAATACCTGAAGTCATTTGGCGAATATCCTTTTCTGAATTCGGGATGGGCGATGGCAACGATATCGTTTTTCTTTTTCAGTACATTAATAACGTACTGTTTATCGTTTAATGTTTGCCCGAATGGATAATCTAGAAAAGAGACACTTTTTGAACCGATGCAGAGTTGGTGATTCTTCCAGATTCCATAACCATGTTCATAAGCAGGAATATAGGTCTGTTTTTCCTGCTCATAACTATTGATACGCATATAATCGGAAATAGAAAAGACGTTATACCCCAATCGTTGGTAAGTATTGAAAATAGCCTTGCTGGTATTCATCCGGCCATCTGTTACCCCTCCAGCCATATGGGAATGCATATGGAAGTTGGCCTTACGCCAGTTATTGCTATCCATCGAAGCATAAGGATTAAATAACTTGCTTCCTCTGAATGGTGTCGGCTGAGTAAACTTGTAAACCGGGGTCCACAAGTATAGCATTACAAAAATAAAAACAAGCGTCAGTATGAATATACCTATCCCTGTAATAAGCCTTCGTACTATCCTGATGAATGATTTATTGAATGAATCCATAATATCTTACCGTTGATAGAAAAGCAAAGGTAATTATGATTCCCGATTAAAGGGGAATATTTCCATGTTTACGGGCAGGATTTGAGACACTCTTGTTCCGCGTCATTTCGAGCGCCTGAATGATTTTGTAACGTGTCTCACGGGGATAGATCACTTCATCGATATAACCCAGCTCAGCTGCTTTATAGGGATTAGCAAATGCTTCACGATATTCTTCCACCTTTTTAGATTTATCTTCCGGACTTAACTTTTTATGTAAAATACTGACAGCACCATCAGGTCCCATTACTGCAATTTCAGCAGTGGGAAAAGCATAGTTAACATCCGCACCAATGTGCTTGCTCGACATCACGCAATACGCCCCTCCGTAAGCTTTTCTGGTAATAATTGTAATCTTGGGAACAGTAGCTTCACAAAAAGCATACAACAACTTGGCACCATGACGAATAATACCACTGTATTCCTGGAAAGTGCCAGGGAGAAATCCAGGCACATCTTCAAAAGTGATGATCGGAATATTAAAAGCATCACAGAAACGCACAAAGCGGGCAGCCTTAACGGAAGCATTGATATCAAGCACTCCTGCAAGATATTCAGGTTGATTGGCGACAATTCCTACTGAATGTCCATCAAAACGTGCAAAACCTATCACAATATTCTGTGCATAGTAAGGCA
>Ga0209125_1000777_pt1 | contig 36430 bp, 31 predicted proteins | sample BarGraIncub1131A_FD_184503 | JGI IMG/M metagenome (GOLD analysis project Ga0209125, IMG submission 184503) | Arctic peat soil microbial communities from Barrow, Alaska - Barrow Graham LP Incubations 11-31A (SPAdes) (version 2) | ecosystem: Environmental > Terrestrial > Soil > Wetlands > Peat... | reverse complement strand
TGAAAAAGCTAGCCATGTATTTGAGCAAATCAATAGCGATTATATTTTCAATATCTCCAACATCCTGGTTGGGAACCGCGTGGAAACCTCTTACGCAGCTGGCGCAGGTCCGGGCGGGGCTTCAACGCAAACCTCCACCGAGTTTTGTGTAGTCGCTTTTGATGTTCAAATTTGGGATAGGAATTCTAAAACCAAGGTCTTGGAATTTGTGACTACTGGCGAAAGTTCTGTTTCATTTTTCATGTTTGAAAGCGCTCTGAAAGATGCACTTGATAAAGCCGTTATTCATGCCTCGGAGTTTATTAAAACAGGTACCACTGTATTCAATAAGTAACGCGCTCTTCGACTTTATGGCATTGCTATAAAATCATAAAGTATCTATTACTATTGGGAATTCATTGTTTGACTCCACCTTTAAGAAATGTGGGGCTGCGGCAGAACAAGGTGTTCCTGACAGTGCACAAACGACTTCTTTTGAATCACAAAGCACCGCGGGTAACCTTCACATTGGATGTTATTCGAGTTGATCATTGCGATTGACCGGAATGTAATTGGTTCGGGTTAATATTTCTGCAAGCTACTTGAGCTTTGTCATTGAAAGGTCTATGTAACAGATGAGTGTATATGAAACAAATTATTGAATTGGATTTTGATCAAATCAGAACCTTCGAAAACTGTTGTACATGCTGCAATAATGTAGGGTATTCGAAGTCTGGGGTTATTGTTGTCAACGGTCATGAATTTGGTCTGTACCATTCAAGCTGGGTGGATGGTCCTAAGCATAATGAAGTTTCCCTGGTAATTACTTCTGGCAATATTGAGAAAACAGGCGATTTTTCCAAGAATGTTTCTTTCTATATGAAAGTTCGGGTTACCAATGGAGAATCCGAATTTATGGTCAAAGATGGAATTGACATGCCGTTTAGCGCCAGTATATTCTTCGGAAAACTGTTAACTCGAAATGATGCTCTTAAACATCCTTTAGCGGATTTGTATTTTAAGATTGGCGATCAAATCGTTAATGAAGATGAAGATGTAAACGGGTATCTAGGTAAAACTATTGGTAGAGGTTGACCCGAATTCATTTGCAGCATTGAACTCCCGGGGGGAATGGTTACGCTTAAGGACATGGCCGTAGCGATGCGTAGCAAAAATGGACAACGGTTGTCGCGTAACGATCACCTTTTTACTGCTCTTAAGATGTCAACAATACAAATACTAAGGCAATGATTGCGGGTAGCGCTTGGAGTACAAATATTTTTCGTGAAGCTGTAATCGCACCATATGTGCCCGCGATGATCACGCAAAGCAGAAAGAAAATACGAATATTTTGAGTCCAATTTGCATCAGAAATCCAAAACGACCATAGCAAACCTGCCGACAAAAATCCATTATATAGACCCTGATTTGCAGCCAATCCTTTCGTTGATTTAAACAGATCTTCAGGAATGCTTTTAAATGTCTTTTTGCCTGCTGTTTCCCATGCAAACATTTCAATCCATAAAATGAACAGATGCTCAAAGGCAACGCATAGTGTTAATATTATTCCAATTGTTGTTACCATCATTAACCTAATGAATTATTGATACTGTTACTCATTAATATTTCATCACCATTTTGTCGATTTTTCGAGATATGGTTCTATGACCTACGTATGAGTTTTTGTCTTTTCTTCTGATCTAATTTGCCAATTCATAATCTACTAATCGGATCCATATTCGGTTGCTGTTGCCGATTACTTTGACGCCTGTGGGAGTGTGCCTGCTGCTACCAACTTTTCATTTTGTCGTTTGCACCAGGTGATGGCGTTAAGGTCCTCGACGAGGATGTGGTGGCGGATCCATTTGTCGAAGAAGATGGCGACGTCGGCGGTCATGGGAATTTGGCCATTTTTGATGGCGATAATGCGTCTGACTAATTGACGTTTCATGTCTTCATGATGGGCGTTGTGTTCGCTAAGCGTGGGTAGATTCGCTTCTTGGTACCATTCTTCTTCGCATTTGAAATGAAGAACGACATAGTTTACTAAGTCTTCGATGAGCTTCACGGTGACCGCTGGGCTTCCTCCGCTCACAATGGAAGCATTGAACTTTGCCGCCAGGACAAATAGCATCTTGTGCTGTTCATCGACGCGGGGATCGCCTGTCAGTAGGGCGTTGTTCCAGTCAAAGCGCTTCATGCAATACCTCACTCACAGTGTACCAAAAACGCGCCCTTTGGTGGGGACGCGTTTCGGGTATTTTTGCGTGATGTTATTTGACGATCAAGAGGGATTCGTCCCACTTTTCGTGCTTTTCGAGGCCGAGCAGATTGGCGGTGGTGGCGGCAATGTTGGAAAGCCCTGCCTTAGCGGTCTGCTTTAAGGACAGGCGGCCTCCGGAGACATTGTCATAGAGGATAAGCGGCACTGGGTTGAGGGTATGCGCGGTCTTGTTCTTGAAGGAGCCGTCTTTGTTGGTCGCAGGCAGCTTGGTCTTCTTGTCGATCTCGTACATTTCGTCGGCGTTGCCATGGTCGGCGGTGATCAGTGCGACTCCACCCATTGCATCGATGACAGGCAAGATGCGGGCGAGGGCAAGATCCACGGCTTCGATGGACATGGTCGCGGCACGGAAGTTTCCGGTGTGTCCCACCATGTCGCCATTGGCAAAATTGACACGCAGGGTCTTGTATTTGCTGCTCTTCAGGGCATCGATGAGGGCGTCAGCGATTTCGGCAGATTTCATCCAAGGGCGCTGTTCGAAGGGAACGACATCGCTTGGGACTTCCTGGTAGGTTTCGCCTTCGAACTTATTGGAGCGGTTGCCGTTCCAGAAGTAGGTGACGTGGCCGAATTTCTGGGTTTCGGAACAGGCGAACTGGGTGATGCCGGCTTTGGAGAACCACTCGCCCATGGTGTCGAGGATGGCTGGAGGCGGTACGAGGAAGCGGTTGGGAAGCTTCAAGTCGCCGTCATACTGGAGCATACCCGCGTAGGTCACTTTGGGTACGCGCACGCGGTCGAATTTTTCGAAATGAACTTCTTCAAAGGCGCGGGTAATTTCGATGGCACGGTCGCCACGGAAATTGAAGAAGACCACGGAGTCAGTGTCTTCAATGGTTCCGACGGGTTTGCCGTCTTTGGCGATCACGAAGGGCGGCAGATCTTGATCGATGGTGCCAGGGAACTTTATACGTAATTCTTTGACTGCTGTAGAGGCGCAGCAGAACTGGTCGCCTTCACCAAGCACATGGGTGTGCCAGCCTTTTTCGACCATTTTCCAATTGGCGTCATAGCGATCCATGGTGATGTTCATGCGGCCACCACCGGAAGCGATCTGGGCGTCGAAGCTCGCATCGCTGACTTCTTTGAGGAAGGCCTCGAAGGGCTCGATATAGAGGAGAGCGCTGGTTTCAGGGACGTCGCGGCCGTCGATGAGGGCGTGCACGCGCACGGTTTTTACGCCTTCTTTCTTGGACTCTACGATCATGGCGCGAAGATGGTCGATATGGCTATGCACGTTGCCGTCGGAGAAAAGTCCGATAAAATGGATAACGCCGCGACCTGCTTTGGCGCCTGCGACGATTTCTTTCCAGGCATCGCGTTTCCAGATGCTGCCGTTGCTGATGGCGTCGGCGACGAGGGATGCGCCCTGGGAGTAGACCTGGCCTGCACCAATGGCATTGTGGCCGACTTCGGAGTTGCCCATGTCGTCATCGGAAGGCATGCCTACAGCGATGCCATGCGCCTGCAACTGGACGTTCGAATAGTTGGCGAACAACTTGTCGAGAGTCGGCTTCTTTGCGGCGGCAATAGCACTGCCGGCTTCGATTTTAGAGATACCGTAGCCGTCCATGACGATGGTAACGATGGGGCCTTTAATACCTTCAAATGCAGCGAATTTTTTCAGCATGACATGGTCCTTGAGAAATGGTTGCCCTAAAAATAGGAAATCTCACGAGGAACATGCCATGATGTTGCACTTAGCTGTAATGTAGGGGCTCGTCGGTCTCCACAAGAGTCTTAAGGCTGCACAGAATCGCAGGCCATCCTTGGGCTACGGTGGCATAGGTCTTGCTTTGCGACCCAAAGCCGCTCTGGGTCAGGGTCAGCCGGGTGGTGTGACCATGGGTATCCAGAGTGATATGGACGATCGTGGGCACATCAAGCCCTTTTTCTTGGGCATCAACAAGTTGCCACGAGTAAATTAGCTCCTTAGCAGGCTCAATGCTTTGAATCAGTCCGCGCCATTCCAGATTCCCATCCGGTTTGCGCATTTCAATTTTGTCACCGGCATTCCAATCCGATTCGATGTAGCGGCCGCCCCAATACTGGAATGTGTACTCGGTGCTGGTCAGGGCTTCCCAGATTTTTTCGGCGCTGGCACCAATGAACAGAGTGTAGTTGAACGCTTCCGTTGTCATAATTTCTCCTTCGTTAGGCACTACTATTTTACCACTTTGTCCCATGCAAGGGGAGAAGTATATTCTGAAGATGAAATTCCTCAAAATTACCCCCTTACTGGTCTTGCTTGGGCTTATTTCCTGTCATGACAAGGTCAAAGAGCCTGAGGATCAGGCCTGTTTTAACCCTATTGACCTCAAAACTGAGGGCGTTGAGCTGGTCGATGCGACCCACCCTGCTTCGGTGATCACCATGGCCAAGGATCTTTTGAACCCTAAGGACAACTTACACAAATACGGGGTGACAATTGCCGTGAATCAGAAACTATACAACCTATCTGCGGATACCATCCAGCTGGACTCTATACGGGATTCCTTTTGCCCACCGACAATGAGGTTCAACAATTTGAAGCTGGCTACCATTTTGCCCCCAATACCCTTATTCTCCCAGGCGATACTCTTAGCATCGAATACAAAATGACGATCCAGGCGGATCAAGTCAAATCGCCAAAATTCCTGCAGCAGCTCTTGGTGCAGTCCGTAGACCAGATCCGCGTCGTCCCTATCCTTTACGTAGGCTTTCCCGCTTTGGGCGCCTGTGAGGACGTGGGCACTTACGTGGAAGTCCGCTCTGACAATGTGGTCCGCTGGGCGATCCTTAACCCCAAGGACCTCCTGGACGCTATCACCATTATCGCTTCGATTTTGCTTAAAGCAGCGTAGCCGTGAGCTGGGCGAGCTTCTTCTTATTGACCTCGTCGAGTCCCTTGAGCATGGCGAGAAGCTTGCCGTCCGCACCATAGACATAAAGGCTGGGCAAGGATTCAAAACCGAAGACCGGGGCTTGGGCATCTTCAAAATCATGCAAAACCAGATAGTCGATTTTCTGCTTCTTGGCGAATTTGGCCACTTTTTCTGTAGGCATCTTGTCCGTGGCGATTCCGACGACCATCAGCTTCTCACCATATTTGGCCTTAAGCTCGGAAAGCACGGGAAACGCTTCCCGGCACGCAACGCACCACGTTGCCCAAAAATCCAATACCACCATTTTGCCTTTCCATTCCACGGAATTAACCGTTTTGCCTTGTGCGTCCGGCAAGGAAATCAAGGGCAAGGTTTGCGGGGCATCTTTGGCCAAGGCCAAGGAAACGGTGAGCGCACAGAGCGCCAATAATTTAGAACGCATAGTCAACTCCTGTCATGATGCTGATTTGATTGTAGTTGCTGGTTGGTGCATAGAACTGGTAGAGGTTCGCATCGCCCTTGGTATTGCGCACGGAATAGTCGCATTTCACGTTCCACGCCGAAGGAATCCACCAGATATTATCGGTCCAGTCATCCGGAAATTGACCCGCAAGCTTGACTCCGAAAGTACGCGAAGTAAATGGGTAATACTTGATATCGGAACTCAAGTATGTTTCTGTTCCCGCATAGTTTGCATAGATAAACTCAGCGCGCGTTTGTGTGTAATAGCGGTAGCGCAAGCGCAAGTAGAGACCGTCGCTTAGATACTGCGACCATTCGGCATCCATGGTATGGCTCTTGAGGGCCCAGTCATCGAAGTAGTAACGGTAGTTTATACGCAAAGAACCCAACCGATCGGGAATGAAGGTATACCCTTGCACCAGGGACGCCGCAAGGACGCGTGCCGTCTTCAGGTTAGGAAGTACTTCGGGGTGCAACGAATAGATTTCATCGTCGGTAGGGTTTTGAACTTTGATGACCACAGGGTTGTAAGGCTTACTTAGATAGCCCCAGGAATGGATGCGCTGCACACTTCCCGAAACCAAGGTCAGGGGGGTGAGCGACTGGGTAATGCTGACCTGCGTCGAAATGAGATTCTTGTCGGCGCTGCCCTGCAGGTTCACATCGGGGTTCACGAATTTGTCATCGTAGTACGAGACCGACCCGCCGATAGTCGTATTGCGGTCAAAAAAATCCTTGGCCACATCGAGCATGGGGGCGCTGCTGAAGTAGTCGTTCTCGGTGCTGGTGTAATAACCAAGCGACACCACGTCTCCCGCATTGCTGTAAGTCAAGTGCGTAGTCTGGGATTTGCGGAATTCGAATTTACTCGCTCCGGTTATGCCATCCACCAAGGTGGGAATCTTGCTTGCCCGCGTGACGCCATCTTGCGCAGTGACACTCGCTGTGCGCGAGGCACCCGTGACGCCGTCCACTTCGGCACTGATGCTTGCTTTCCAGTTCTTGGTGAGGTTCATGATCACATCAAAACCGGGCGTATACGAATAAACGTCGTTCGCATCCTTGAAATACTCATAATGCAAAGACAAGCCGGGTTCGCCCGCGCTTGCACCCGCTAAACAGAGCACACCACTTGCAAGCAATAGCACACTCAGTCGACGCCTATAATTGATATTTAGCATCCACATCCCCCACCCGCACCGGCAGTACCACCCGAGGAACCTTCGCGCCTGGGCAGGTTGTGCGCATCCGAAGCAGCCTCTGCAGAATTATCCTGCAACTGCATCACGGGATCACTCAAATATTGGCGATCTCTTTGCGCCACCGCGGCGCAGGCACCCAGCTGACTAAGCGCAAGAGCGAGCGCACTGCCAACGATCCATTTCTGCATTCTTGTGTTCATGGGGTATACTTCAAGGAAACGTTTTTGTGGTATGTGAAGCTGTTGCTAGTGGTAAAGGCGCCGTTTGCGGTGCTGAAGCTCACAATGTCATGGGGGCCGGAACCATTGTCACTGGTGAATTCCATGTGCAAAGTGTAAGTTCCCTGCGGACTCTGGGAAGCGTTCCAAGTCCCACTGAAACTGCTATAGGAACTGGCAGTCGCTCCACTCACCCCATCAACACCCTTCACAGGGGTTTTGGAATATACCCTGCGCCACTGGGTCAAATCCCTGGCCCTTGTCTGGGCGCGGGCTCCCAAATTGGCGACCCACTTGCCCGAGGCATCTGTGATCCACACCGCATACACGTTGCGGGGCGAAAAGTTGCCGCCGTAGTCAACAGGAGTGAACGACACTGCGAGCGTCCCTCCTCCTGCCACTGCCGCTGCTGACGAAGCAATCGCAACGGATGAAGCCGCAACTGTGGATGCCGCCGTACTTGAGGATGTCGTGGCAACGGAAGCCGTGGTAACATACTCGGGGGAATTCGGCAGAGTGTTGCTAAACCCACAGCCGAGCAGCAAAACAGACACCAGCGATGCCATACAATACTTCATTTGCCTATTATACCTAATTCAATTGCAGCCGAACATTCTTGTGGTACGTGAATTTCGAAGTAGTCACATCAAATTTCCCATTTGCCGTGCTAAAATCAACCACATCATGGGGGCCAGAAACGTTGTCGGTAGTGAACTCCATATGGAGCGAATAATTTCCGGCAGGGGCCGTGGCCGCATCCCATGTGCCAGTGAACGCCGTGAAAGAAGAAGCGGTAGCCCCAGAAACCCCGTCGACACCTTTCACCGGAGTCTTCTTGTACACCCTGCGCCACTGCGTTAAATACGGGTATTGAAACAGCCCACGTTCTCCCAAGTTCGCAACCCATTTTCCGGAAGCATCGGTAATCCACACCGCATAAACGTTTCGAGGAGACTGTGAACCAAAATTATCCACTGGAGTAAATGTGACCGTTAACGTTCCCACACCTGCAACAATACCTACAGCCACAACACTTGAGGATGCCGCAAGGGACGAAGTTGCCGCAGAAGACGTTTTTGCGGATGACGATACTGCTGAAGATGCTGCCCAAGAGGAGATCGCCGCCTGCACCGCGCTCGAGTTCCTAATTAGAATATTCGCACTGGAGCTAGATGGAGGTAGAGAGCTTGCGAAAATCGAACTACTCGATAAATTCGATATCGCTAAGGTATACTCGGGAGAATTGGGCAGGCTCGTACTTCCGCTACAGCCAAGCAGGCCAAATACCAATAGCAATGCACAGGAATACTTCATGATATAATTATATACTAACTCTATCAATAAATCCACTGTAGACCTGCAGGGCTCGCTCACACTATTGAGAGCTTCCAATTTTTACAACAATTTCGCACGGATGTTTGGCGCTCTCATTATTAGCGCATTGCTCGGTGAACTCAACCCAAGATTCTAAATCGCGATTTACCCGGGAATTGCTGGTTTGCCCACCTCCCTATAAAGACTGCCAACAGAATGTGATCGGATCTGCCGTACGTCCCTGGATAGCGACTGCATCGGCTAGCGAGCAGTATTTTCCTATCTATGGTAACCACAAGAATAATCAATATTGGAGCAGGGTTATGAAAATTCAATTACTTGTTGTTGCATTACTTGCAATTTCTTCATTTTCGGATGAAACCAAACAATTCAATAATGAGCTGATTGGTAATTTGGGTTGGGGTAATCCCAACGGAATGTCCATTGAATATATGCGGCATATTACTACTAGCAATGCAATCTCCGCAGGAATTGGAATTTCAATGGCAGGTATGAAATATGGATTTGGGTATAAATACTATTTCAATGAAGCTGAGACATTTAGCCCGTTCCTTGGTATTTCGGCTTCGCAAGCAGCTGGGTTATCAAAAGTAAATGTTAATGTAAACGCAGATTCATCTGTATATAGCGTAAACTCTGGATCTGCAGTAACACCTCGCGGAGGATTGCGTTTTCAGAAGAATGCAATTCGATTACAGTTGAATTTAGGTTATGGACTCACGATGACTGGCGGAGGTGTTGAATATGTGTCAGGATCAAAATTATCATCTGTTCAAAGCCTGGCTAAAGCGATGGGAGTTGGTGGAGTTGAGATTTCTGGATCCGCATCCATTTGTTTTTAGGGAATTGCTTGTTTAACTCCACCCAAAATTTTGAATTGCATTTTTTCCGGGAATTGCGTTTTGCCCACCTCCCCATAACGACTGCCAGCAGAATGTGGAGGCACGGGTTAAGCGAATAAACAAGGTAACCACGGAAATCACGAAAAAGCCATTTAACCAATTCTGTGTTCTTCTGTGTAATCTGTGGTTAAAAATTGGGTGTTGTCGGTGTACAGTCGGGTACACCTTGTTCTGCTGCAGCCCCACATTTTACATTCTGCTGACAACTTTTCCGCACGTATTTCCTTTGGGGAGCGTCAAAAGGGGAGGGTGGCCGGGGGTCTATGAACCCACCATCCACTTCTTATAAGACGCTCACGTCCCTACTTTCGTACCGAATCCCTTCGTTCCGTTTACCGATTCTATTTCGAAATTTGCCTTTTTCTTGTAGGGGCCACGCTAGCGCGCGCTCTCCGGCTGGTCGACCACACGCTTGCAGGCCGCAAGGGGCGCTTTGCTCAGCGATCCTCTGCTACCCTAGATTGCATGCAAACGAAAGCGCGCAATGATGGGCATATGATCGGAAATTTTCAGGCAGTCATCCTGTCGCACTGTAAAGGAATCTACCGCGATGGAATTTGCGTAGAACATAAAATCGATGGTCTTGTCGAGGCCCGTCGCATCAGGGCGATTGGGAAAATGCGTGCGGTTGCGAAGGGAGTCGGGACCAGTCAAGCCAGCCAAAGTGGGCAGTGCATTAAAAGATGCATACAAAGGACCAGCGTCGGCATCAGGCCTGAACCAGTATTGCTCCGCTTTGGGAGTACGCGCATAAAATCCTGGGGGAAGCATATTCATGTCGGCTCCGAATATCCAAGGAGTGTGCAGCGAATCGAGTGCAGCAAAACGCTTGGCCAAAAATGCAGTTTCCTGTTTTTTTAATTCCGAGGTTTTAATAAATGCATCTAAATGTGCGTCCATCACTACCAGTTCGGAACCGTCTTCTACGGCAAGACGCGCCTCGAGCATGGCCCGGCGAAACTGGAACCAGCGCGCCACTGGAGGATAGGGTGCCTGCGGAAGACTGTAGCGCAAGGCAGAATTAATCTTGTAGCGCGAAATGATGGAGAGCTTCATGCCCACAGAACCGAGGATGCGCGGGTGCGGCACAAAGGGCATTTTCCAATAATAGGCCGAAGTATTCTGGGAGTATTCCTTGGGTAGCAGTGCCAGGATTCGCTGCAATTGGTCCTGATGATACGTGCGACGCGCGCCCTCATCCACTTCCTGCAACAAAATCACATCCGGATTTTCATCCTTGATGATACGCACCACTTCGGGCAAGGTTCGTTCAATATCAGCCTGCGATGGCATTTCGTCTGGACCCTTGTTGCCCGGCAGATCAAAGAAGAACACATGCCCCTTACCCGCCAAGAACTGAATGTTCCACGACAGCACCTTGAGCGACTGCCCGACCTTCAGTTTGGGAGCCTCTGCGTCCGAAATCACCGGCACCACGGAGACAGGCTTTGGCTCAAATGAAACCGCCCAGCCCCACACCAGGAATCCCCCAGCCAGCAGCACCAAAACACCCAACATGATCAACATCATTCGCAAACCTTTTTTCATGCCTGGAAATGTAAGTAGAATCGGCTCGCAAGCGGGTTACAAAACGACAGTGACCACAATCACAGTTATCTGTTTTATTGGTTTCTTCGGGAAATGAGTGGGTACATCATAATCCATATGGGATGAAAAATCTAGCTTGTCTGCTGGGATCGGTCGTCGCTCACCCGTGCGACCTTCGGTCACCACATTTCAAAAGGTGCTCCTCGACGATCCCTTGCATCCAACTAGCTTCCCCATCCCTTCTTGCGCTTTCTCATTTCCCGAAGGAACCGGCGGCGCTGAAGGCACGGACTCTAATTCTGCTTATTTGACTGTTTATGTTAAGCAGAAAGACTCCGTAGGCTCCTTCATGAATCTGTTGATTCGACAAGGCTACCCACTCACATGTCGAAGGAGCCGTTTTATTTGAATATCTGACTTTGCGTCCGATCTTATAGTTAGTTTGACTTTCGAACCCATGAACGCCTAGGAACATGATGCCCGCTTACAAAATCCATTTTACAATCGTCTTCCTGTTGGCTTTGTCGCTAGTGAGTTGCAACGACACCAATCCTGAAGCCGAAGTCACTCCAACAATCGATTCAACCTATGGATTATCACCTGATAGCAACTACTATAGCGAGCTTCCTAGCAAAGGGACCAAGGAATTATCAACCCAAGAAGTTGCCATATACCGCACAGTAATAGATCCTACCATCCAAGATACAAGCTCAAATATGTTGTTGATTGAATTGAAAAGCTTTATTATGGGCGTTGACTCGACGCAGATCAATTTTGATTCCATCGATCAAGTTGAGGCCTTCCGTTCCTACAGCAGCATCAATACCAGCGACTCTCTGCTTACCCCCTACAACCTGGGCATTGCTTCTGAATACAAATATTTTGATAGTGACACGTTTAGCGCAAGTTTAGGCCAGAATAAGTTTTGGAGTGTCTTTCACAAAAAGTACCCTAGGACCAGCTCAATCCAATCGCTTTCCAGGGTCGGATTCAATTCGGACTCGACAACCGCAGTGCTTGCCTTTGGCTCACAATGTGGCGGATTGTGTGGACAGCACTCCGTGGTCATTCTAAAACTGATCAACGCAAAATGGGCTATTTTCAAGTACTTGCGTTCAACTATTTCTTAGCTACTGATAATCGACATCCATATCTTTTTACAACTACTTCAGCCGGCCCAATAAATCGAACTCCCTTACCTTCGTCCACTCATTCCATGAATTGCGACTAGGGTTTCTGAGAAGCGATACCGCAGCTTGAATCACATAGTCCGCACCCGTAAATGCGATGCTATAGTTACTGCCCACACTTAGGCTTCCCTGGGTGATCTTGTAAGTGCCAATGGCATCGCCACTTTCGCGCGCTAGATTTCCGTTTAGCCCAGTATAACTGACAAGCCCTGTCACCGAATATTCTAAAGTCTGCTCGGCAGCACCGACGTTTACAGTAATCGGTTTTGCAATCACCTGTATTTCTTTGGGGGTAATATTGCCGACAAGCGCCGGCTCAGTTATCGTGTAATTCTCAGCCATGGCGCCCGTGAGAGTCGAACCAATCACAACTACAGACTTGCCCGAACCCACATCTGGAGTGTCAAAATACCCGATACCCAATTGCAAGGCAACCCCAGACTCCTCACCGGGAATGATTCCAGAGAGAGTTCCACCCGTCAAGGCATTGTATAGAGTCCCATCGTAGATTTTATCTGCAACGGTTACGCCACTTACCGTGAGCGCTTTGGGAAGCACCGACAAGAGAATCGCGTCATGGAACCGATAGGTTGTGTTGTTTGCATACAACACCGCTAAGCCGAGAGACAAGGGGGTAATCAAGGTACCGCTGGCGCTCGCCACCGCCGGTGTTGCGCTTGAATAGGTCAATGGGTAAATGGGCTCCAAGGTGCTCGCTGGTAGACTAAACGCCGCGCTGCCATAAGGTTTGACAATGTTCGCTAAATTGATGCTTCCATATTCCAAGGTTTCTGTAGCCACATTGCCCCAGAGAGTATCCCCGAGGGCCACCACCGCACCTACTCGGTAGGTTACCGATCCGGTAGTGCTATAGCTTGTTCCAGTTACAAAATGCAAACGCCCGGCAAACAGTACCAGATTTGTGGAATAGCTGAGGATTTTACTTACAGCGGTCCGGGCACCCGCATAGTCATCTTCAACCAGTGCGGAGCTTTTCATTCCTTGGGAACTTACCAAAATTTTTCCGCTTCCATAAGCGAACGGGGCATTATCGATACCGCGCAAAAATGGGTAACTCTGATCTTCGGTGATGCTCCACACATTGGTAAAGTCCCAAGCCGAATCCCCAGTGGCAAACGACGCCTGTCGCTTCATATTTGCCTCGCTCAGGCCAGTAATTCCGCTATTTGTGATGTTGGCTCCATCCCCATAAACTTGGTTCGACGCCTCCAAATTCCAGAAGTTATTGTACAAACTCGTACTGTTTAACCCCACAAAACCACCTGCATTTGTGCTACCTGTAACACGACCGCTACTATAGGATCTATTAATATGTTGATCCAAATAGCCACCTAAATACCCAGCAAAACCACCAACATTCGTACTACCCGTCACTGAACCCGTACTATAGCAATCATTCACATTATCGTAACCATACCCCATAAAGCCACCGACGTACGCGCTGCCCGTCACTGAGCCCGTACTATAGGATCTTTTTGCCCAATAACCTACTTGTCCCGTAAAACCCCCTACATACGCACCCCCCTGCACATTAGCAGTACTGAAGGACGAGTCTACCGAGAAACTATATCCAGCCAGGCCACCCACGAAAGATGATGAGCTCTTCACATTTCGACCCCGGCTCTGGGAGTGAATTACCAATTCTTGGTTATATCCTATCAGACCGCCTACATAGTCAGCATCTCCTTGCACACTATCTACCCAACTCACAGACGCCTCAACAGTATCAGCGGAGCTACCAATCAAGCCACCTACTTCGTCATGCCCACTCACCATGGCACCACGCGCTTCGGAATTGCGTACATCCGAACAAGCGTAGCCTGCTAATCCGCCAGTAAGAATTCCTGTGTTTTTGACCACTCTCGAAAAACTACTCGAGTGCAAGATTCGGGCACCTGCCAACCCCACAAGACCACCCACATACGGGCCATGACCCAGTACACTATCGATCTGGCTGTACGAAGTCACCACAGTGTCTAAAGAGTATCCAACCAGGCCACCCACATAGCCTATGCCGCTCACCTTGGCACCATGGGATTCCGAAGCGCGCACAGCTCCATTGGATATGCCCACTAGGCCACCCACTTCGTAGCCCCCTTGTACAGTGATTGAACTCGAACAAGTATCGATTGCGGCACTACTTCCCAAAAGTCCGCCCACATAGTCTCCGGAACCTGTCACAGAACCCGATACAAAACTGTGTTTGACAGCGCCTGTGGTTTTGCCGGCCAGACCCCCCACGTATCCTTTACCAATCACCGAAACATTTTCCAAGCGCACGCTATCAATCAGGCCGGTGCTATAACTAAACAACCCCACATAATTTTCCGCAGCACGGCTGATGGTCAAGTTTATAATGCTATGCCCACCCCCATGGAAGTTGCCTTTAAATGCAACGCCATTGGTTCCATCACCAATAGGGTCAAAATTGTCGCCAGCCGATGCACTCGCGTTGATATCACTCATCAAGCGGTAGTTTGCATCCAAGCCACAAGCACCCACACCCACAAGTTTCAGATTTTCATACGAGTAGATCAGGAACTCACCCTGGTTGTCGACCAACCTGCATGAGGATGCAGCAGCCCAAGACGCCAAAGGAGCTAGGGCCAACAACCCCAAGCACAACAGCCATTTTCGATATAAACCCACCCTATCTCTCCCACACAAGCCTTCAAGCCATGCAAGAATAGTAGCAATTCCCAAGCGTGCAGCAAAGCAAACACGCAGCGTAACCTGGCGACTGCATTCCCGCCAGCAACGAAGCAAAAGGCTACGAGAAGACACGCACAGTTTTGTTCCCAGCGTGCAGCAAAGCGAACACGCAGCGTAACCTGGCGACAACATTCCTGCCAGCAGCGAAGCGAACTGGCTGTATTCTCCCCCGAGTTGGCTCAAAACGGGGTAGATGCAAGGCGCAACGGGACGACGCGTAGTTCATCTACGCGAGGAGCGGTGCAACACAGCAGATGCCCCGTTTTCAGCCAACAAAAAAGGCAGCGATCGAATCGCTGCCTTTTTTAGGGTGAGTGATGGGACTTGAACCCACGACCCCCAGAATCACAATCTGGTGCGCTAACCAATTGCGCCACACTCACCATGAGAACTTTCCAAATGTAGATAAGGCTTGAGAACCTGTCATCTACCAAACGTAATTATCAATCGCGAAGTTTACGACGTTGCAAGCGGATGAAATTCGCGCGCTTAAAATCGTTGCGATGTTCGAGGCAAAAACGAGGATAGAGGAACTGCTTCGGGAACACCTTGATGGTGAAATCGCTCTGGCAGCCTTCGAGACAGCACTGGAACGTGATTTCAACCACATCGGTGTAAGCATGGCGGAAAAGCATATTCTTGGACTCGATGCTATCGAATTCCTTTTTCTGCTTCTGACGCTGCTTGATATCGCGATGGAGTTCACAATATTTGGCAATGGGATGACCCCAAAACTCACGACCGCAACCAGGCTCTTGGCAAACCTTGAGCTTGATGCGTTTCTTCTTTTTATACTTCGGTAACTGCACTAAACCCCGGGGGAATGGTTCGTAAGCTTAGGAAATAAGATCGAACTTCGCAAGGGGCGCCGTGAGGGATACATTTTTGTACTTCCTCGGCAAGCATGGAAGGGTTAGAAGTTAGAAGTGGCATCTGGGACGATTTGCCGACTGGTTGCGTCATCCCATGAAATGGGATCTCCGGATAAGCTGCTGTTATTGCTTCTTGCAATGGGATCCCCGTTCCGGGGATGACAGTACATGTTATCCGGATTGCTCTCTGCCCTTTGACCTTTACCTTGGACAAACGGTTGAATCAGCCTTATCCCAGCCCGTACCCTCTAAGTTGCACTCTCCAACCTCTGCCTTTTAACCTGCGCCAATGATTGCATCCTCCCCTACCCCCTATTTTTCTCCTAAATCTTTGATACTAAACGAAATAAAGAGTATCTTTTGACGCAGTGCACCTAAGCTGGGCTCCTGTAATTAGGCGTTTCGGATGAAGTGTGTCCCGCTCCTTCGGGAACGGACCCCGGTACACGCGCTGGTTTGGTAGATAAAGATGAAGTTTGTGCTGCATAAGGAGCCTCAATGAATCGCATGTTCCGTATCCTTTCTATTTCCCTGCTCGCCATGGCAGGTCTCGCACTTGCGCAGGACAATCCCCGTGGTGAATTCTACATCAAAGATCAGGTTAAGGGCTTTTTCTCCATTAAGACTGAGATGCGCAACTATACCGATCAAGCCATGAGTGACATTAACGATGTCGCATTCCGCCAGGGTCTGGGCTTTGCTACCATCAAGTACGACAGCACCAACAAACCAATAGACACGACTTTCGCTGTGGATCGACGCGTTTTTAACTACAAGCAATTTGTGAGCCCCATCCTTGGTTTTGGTGGCGAAGTCGGAGCCCAGTACCACCAATTGCTCACTTGGGTTGATGGTTATTTCATGGCTCCCCAGTCTTCCAAAGTACCGAGCTCGCTCGCTGGCACTGGCATGCAGGACGTACGTTGGCACCACTACGGCTTTAACCTGATGTGCGGCTATATGCTCGCTCCCGAACAGTCCGTGATCAACTTGATTCCGTCGGTGGGTTTCGGTTTTAGCTTGATGAATGCCCGCTTTGCCTCTAATTATAATCTGTTATACTCCACTGCGCCTGACGCGGAGATGAAGTGGTACACCATGACTGACCGCTACTATTCCAGTTTCGCGAAAGACCTGAATACCCAAGTAGAGCTTCGCCTTAATTTGGGTGCCGGTATTTCGTTGGGTGGCTATACGGGTATTCGGATGACTTGGGTGGATCAGTACACCATTGAATCAGGACAGGAGGATTATTTCCTGACCCAGAATACCGTTGCGCATAACTGGTTTATCGGTGGCAAGGTCACGTACACGTTGCCTTCGGTCTACGAAACCAAGGAAAAAGAGAAGCTGTAAGCTTTTTGGGGCTAGAACGCTTCTTTGAAGTAGATGGTCATGCCGATGCCGCCGTCTACCCAGGAAAGATCGCCACGGATGTTGACTTTGCGCTTAGGATTGAGTGCCATGCGCCCCCCGATACCGTATGCGTAATGGAAGTCGTTGCGCATCAACTCGGAAAAGTATGGGCCAACCTTGCCCGCTTCGGCAAAGCTCGCCGCAGAGAATCTCCAGAACAACGGCACGCGCCACTCACCCTGCAATACCCATTGCTGCTGATCACGTAAGCGGCCTTTCTCTAGTCCACGCATGTGGTAGGTGCCATCGGGCATCGCCAAGCGATCGAAGGGGACGTCGCCGCCGAGGGATTCCCAAAACGATGACATGCACCACGCGCCTTTGAGCGGTGTGGGGACGAACTTGCGCAGATCGATGCGGGTATCGTAAAAATTCCAAGCGCTGCCGATTTCTTTGCGGTAAATGCGCTGCCGGAACCATGCGAAGGAACCACTTCTGGGCCAATTGTCATGGTCACGCGAGTCCCAGATCAAGCCATAGCCAAGTCCTACACGGTTGCCGCCCATGCGCGTTGGTCCGCTTTGAGGATAGCTCTGCGGGTCTGCGGCGATTTTCGCAGAATCGGGTATGTTCATGTGCGCGTGATTGTTTTCCAAGTCATATTCGAGGCCGCCTTCGACGTGGTCGCGCAGCACTTGGGGAAGCTCTGCCAAGGGCTGCAAGGGTATCTTGAAGTTTCCCGAAGCCATCCACATATGCATGTTGTAGGTGAGCGCGGAATCTGTCGGGGTATTGCCACCGCTCCAATATTTTCCCGGCCAGTCGAAGTATTGCCAGGATGACTCATAAAAGACCAGCCCGCCCCAAAGTGCAATATCGGGCGAGAACACAAAACGCTTCTGGTTTTTGGTGGTGAAGATCGCGGCGATATCGAGTTGTGAACCAGGATCCCGTGGGCCTGTGGGACGAAAGAACACCAGGCCAAGCGCTCCAAGCTGCCAGCCCGTTTCTTCGGCGTAGGCAACCGCAGGTACTCCACCAAAGCGCTGAAAGTTTGTATCGGGAACTTCTTCGCTAAAGGCGAGCCCGAGAAACCCGAGAATGAGTAGCAACAATGGTCTTTTCATAGTGACGAATATACCTAAATCACCCTGTCATCCCTTCTCAATGAAAGGCTGCAATAGATTCCATTCAAAATTCAGTGCTTTCAGTGTCTTCCGTGGTTAAATGGCATTAATGGTAGTTCCTGCTTCGATACCCGCCGAATGCGACCCATCATTTTAATGCGTTTGCCCTGGCGACGCTCAAGAATCTGCACTTGAGATCATGCCAACAGAAAAGGCGCTGACTCGAGTCAACGCCTTTGGTAATGAATGGGAAACCGCTGATTAGAGTCCTAAGTCCTTATTGCCCATGCCGTGGAACATGACGTTATCGAGCCAGATTTCCAGGGAGTCGTTCACCACTTCTCCGTAACCCTGTCCAGCCAGAATTTGCAGTTCCCGCACATCATTGCGATGATCTACCCACTCATACCCAGCGTCAGCCAGTGCGGAGTAGGGCGATGGTGCGAAATCGTCGGCCCAGATCACATAACGCTTCCAATCCTTGCTCAGTGTAATCTCTTTGCTGAACTTGCCCCAGTCGTTGCTGCAGCAGCTGTCTTCGAAGGCTGTGTTCCAACCCACCTTGAAAGTGCCATAGCCCTTGGCCCAGAAGGAGAGCGCCTGCAACTTGCTCAGGTCGAACAGCTGGGTTCCGTTGAGGCTTGTACCAATGCCAACCCAAGGGTATGCGTCTCCCTTGAGGATCATTTTGGCATGCAAAGCGCGTCCATCGTAACCAGAATCGGAGATCAACTTGAATAGTTCAGGCTCGACCGTAAGGCTGTCGTACTGAATGCGATTGGGAGTCATCAGCACTTGCCCATCCACCATGATATTGCTTTCGGGGGAATGGAAGGCATACCAGCGGCCAGAAGCACTGTCCAGAGGCTTCTTTGCAAGTTCGGTGAGGGCCCCGGAGAGCATATTCACGGTGATATTCTTCGCCTTATAGCTATCGAAATCATCGAATACAAAGCCGCCTAAGCTATCGAGATCAGGGCGGGCAGCAATGGAGAACCCGTGGGTAGGGTGCAGGAGCGCGCGCATCAGGAAGGAATTCCACACCTGGCTTGCGGCATCATAGACACCAAATCCTGAGCAGAATTCCCAGTATGCCCAGGCGAAACCATGGGCTGTGGCCTGTGTGGCCATGTACTCGGTCCAGATCTCACGCGAGGTGGTATCGGCCATATTATAACTGCCGAACTCGCCCATATAGATAGGCACGCTATTGGCTTTAGACCAATCTTGTACATTGTCAAAGGCTTCCCGAACAGAACGCATCTGCGCTGGGGTAGCGCTCCAAGTCACTCCGGTAGGAAGCACTGGATCGACAAAATCCGCACCTTGATGGGTAAACTCATAGGGGTCATAGTAATGGAAAGTGGCAATGATATTGGTGTCCTGGGCGCGCAACTGCAGTCCTGAAATCGCTCTCCAGCTGTTCCAGCTGACACCACCCACCATCAGGGTACGCTCAGGATCGATAGCGCGGATCACATCGATCGCTTTCTGCTGCATGGGATTCCACAGCGCCGCATTGTCCAATTCGCCCTGGGGCTCGTTAAGCACTTCAAGGATCAAGGAATCGGTGGAGAATTCCTTCAGGTTGGTGGCCATGTCCTTCCAGGTTTCCAAAAAGCAGGATTCCATTCCGCTGGGGTCTGCATAGAGATCTGCGCGATGATGCTGATCCACCACGGCGATCAGTCCGTGATTGTTGGCCTGCCGGACGGCCCACTTGACGCGCTCCATCCAGACCGAATCGGCGAAGCAGGTGCCATCCGTGCGCAGATGGGTATTCCACCGCACAGGGATACGTACGTTCTTGAATCCCGAATCAGCAATGAGCTGGAAGTAGGATTCTTCTAGGGTCACACCCCAGGAACCTTCCGTGGGATCGGCTTCCATGCCGTTGCCCAAATTCATGCCAGGACCCATTTGCCGAACCAGCCGCTCAGCCTTGGTTTCCACATGGGGAACTACGACGGGCACATTATCGCCGCTGGTCGCTTTGTTGTCCCCACACCCCATCAGCGCGAGAAACGCGCAGCCGAGGCCTAATTTCACCATCTTATTCTTCATCCGGCATCTCCTTGTTGGCCATGCAGATAAATACATTTTCACAGGACCAAAACTTCTAAAATCTTGCACTCAGCGTATACAAGAAGAAACACAGCTCAAGGCAATTTGTTCTGGGCGATCTGTACACACCAGTCCATATGACTTTCCAACGCCTTCCACGGATGAAAGGAAAGGCTGTAGTGCTGCTCGATCTTGTCTACACGGAAGACACAGGGTTCCTGACCCCAGCCGCGGTCCTCACGTTGCACGGCACTGTGACTGGCACACTTGGCTATCAAATATTGGGCGATGCGCTCCCAGGAAATCCAATCCTGCGAGAGTCCGAGAAAAACCTCGCCGTCCGCTTCGCTGTCAAGAACCGCCAAATAGAGGCGCGCCAAGTCCTGGGCATGGACAAACTGGGTGCCATCATGCTGGATCAATGAAATCGGCTGGTTGCTCAAGGCTGCCTTCGCCATGCTGCGGAAGCGGGCATCGGGCTGGGTGACTCCATCGGGCACCACTGGATTTCCAAAAGTATAGCCGGGGCGAATGATATTCTTGCGCATTCCTGGGGAACGAAAGCCTAGGATAAACGCTTCTGTGGCGGCTTTGGTCGCGCCGTACAGATCGCTTGGAACCGTGCGCATTTCTTCGTGCATGACCGGATGCATTGCGCCCATGGCTGCCGTGGATGACGTATACAGGAAGCGCGCGCACCCTGCTTTCGCCGCAGCTTCCATAAGCGCCACTGCGGGCAAGGTGTCGTTTTCGAGCATGGTCGTCGGAGTCTCACCCCAACCCAATGCGATATGGATACAGGCATCACAGCCAAGCAGCGCTTTTTCGTGCAGGTGCATTTGCTGCAGTTCGCCTACGACCACCTGTACCTGAGGATGCGCACAGAGCGAGGGAATCTTTTCAGGGTTACGCACAAAGGCAACAATCGAATCCCCCCGATCCAGCAAGGCTTTTGCTACGTAGGAACCGATAAACCCCGTCATGCCAGTCATAAAGATTTTCATGAATTAGAAATAGCTAATACGAGTGTAAAGTGTAAAGTGGAAAACGCAAAGTGGATACAGCGGGAAACAAGTGGAACGCGCAAACTTCCCGAAAGTCACGTAATACCAGTGTAAAACGTAAAGTGGAAAGCGCAAAGTTCTCGCAAGTCGTCATGAATTGGAGTGCAAAGTGCAAAGTGTAAAGTGCAAAGTTCTCGCAAGTCGTTATTGAATACGAGTGTAAAGTGTAAAGTTCCCGCAAGCTTTTTCAATGCGGCTTGCATCATGCTCCAAATTCGACGAGGCCTTGTGGCCGAGATGTTTGGACCACTTATCACTTTACACTTCCTCCCAACTTCGACGAGGCCACGCGGCCGAGATGTATGCACCACTTTCCACTTTACACTCTACGTTTTTCACTTCTTCCCCGCGGCCGAGATGTCCGCGCCACTTTACACTTTGCACTTTAATCTTTACACTTCTTCACCACCCACGCTTCTTATAGAACCACATGAAGCCCGCCACCGAAAGCGCTGCAAGGCCCATGATGATAATGAAAGCGCCCTTGAAATCGCTCATGGGAATAGGAACGTTCATGGAAAACGCACTCACCACGAAGGTTGGCACCATGATGCCCACTGTGAGGATATTGAGTGTCTTCATGAGGATGTTCAAATTATTGCTCACAATGGAAGCGCGCGCGCCGGTCATGTTGGCAAGAATGTTCGAATAGATTTCGGCCTGACGCAGGCACTGCTGATTTTCGATCATCAGGTCATCGAGCAGGTCGCGCTCGGTCTCGTCAAAAGCGAGAGAACGGCTGGACTGCAGGCGGCGCAGGAGCATATCGTTGGAATTGATGGCGTTGAGATAGTAAGTCAGGCCCTTTCCCAGCGAGAACATATAGATAAGGTATTCGTTCTTCATGGACGATTCGATTTTGGTCTCGATCTCGTCCGAAATGCGATTGATGATCTTCAAATGCTCAGTAAAATGGTAGATCGAATAGTTGAGCAAGCGGAGCACAAATACCTTGAGGGATCCCATTTTGGAAAAGCGGCGCTCGTCCACTAGCGGAATATCGCTATCGCTTAGGATCACAACCATGTCTTCATATATAAACACACCGAATGAGCCAACCTTGAACTGGAAGTGGTCGTCTGCGGTGTAGCTTTTGGGCTTTTTGAAGATGATGCCGGTGTAGTCGTCTTCGTATTCAATACGGGCCAGCTCGTCGGAATCGAGCGCGGAATTAAAGGTATGCTCGTCAATTTGATGACTTTGGATGAGCAAATTCTTCTGCGTTGCGTCGGGGCTGATCACAACAACGACATCTGCGTCGGCTTCCTCGCAAGGTAAAAGCCTTCCGCCATCCAGTTTGTAGCACTTTTGCATGGAGCCTCCGCACAAGGAGGTTGATTTCGAGTACCCGCGCCCCATCATCTCGGGGTGCGCTAAAGATACCAACAACAATTCTTAAAAACGAGGGGTATGCAGGATTCTAACACGATAGGGTCCACCACCCAATTGACCTCGCGTATCTTAAAACCCAATATTCAAAAACGGCACAGAACCTAGATATCCGCGTCCCGTAACGCTATTCCAGAGCCCTACCTGCATTCCTGTAAGCCTTCGGCAATTATTTACAAGTCCGATCTGCATACCGATTACGCGGTCCGCATAATTGACCAGTCCCGCCTGTATCCCCATCATTTCGTTGCTCCAGCTATAGAACGCACCGACTTGCATCCCGCCCATGCGGCTATCTACAATGCTTACCGCCGATACAGAAAGCCCATAAAGGTCCGTTGCCCGCCCCACCAGGCCTGCCTGTAAGCCCCAGACGCTAACATAGCGCCCATAGAGCCCATCGATGGCAACACCCCTCACAGGAACATCAGTAGATGGAAACTGGACTGGACTGATGATCGACAAGGCAAAAGGAGTATATCCTATCCGTGCTGAGGGGGGTGGATGCTTTACAGGCTCCACTGCAGATACAGCCCGTACGGGTGCAGCTAGCGGGGGTGCGACCCCAAATAATTTCTGTACGCTTCTGCGATGCCATCCGACATCACATCCTCGGCATTACCCGCGTGGGTCCAGTCTGCCATGCGCAACACTGCGCCGGTTTCCACATCGATCAGAGTGAGCGCCAAATGCCAAGTATTCGATGCACCGAGCTTACTCACTGTTCCTGCGAGCAATTGTGAAACGCCCAGCAGTCGCCCCGTTTGCACATGGCATTCGGAACTGGTACAGCCTGTCTGTTGAAACCCCTGCTCCTGCAAAATGATTTCCATGCGACTGCGCTCGACCAGACGCACGGCCCCAGTACGGAATACCTCGCTACGCAACTTATCGGATAGCACCATCGTTGTCGTAGAATCGACACCGGCACCCTCTAGGTCAAGCACGGCGCAATCAGGGATTGGGGCTGCGAATACGCAGGAAAGCAGCATGCTCAGAAACAAAAATGCGCGCGGGTAATTCATTCATGGGAATATAGCTGATCTCAAGATATTTTTAAGGATACCGTGATCTGAATCACATTACCATGTGGACTTTCTTTTGGAACAACTTAGGTATCGAGGTTGATTTCATCCATTCACGCTACCAGGAAATCGTTTTCTCCAGAAAGCGCTCACTGGTTTCCTGTAAAGGAGCCTCCAAAATCAATTGCCCGTCTTCCGATTGAATTGCCGTCATGGAAAATTCCCCGCCCAATTTGCCACCCAGCATTTAGCCAAAAATGGGCGCAGAGTCGAAGCGGGGCATACACATCCATTCGATGCCTGTGTCCGCTGCGACGTAAGCCAAGAACGAGCAATTGCCAACAATGCCCATGCGGTATTGATGAATATTCTTATTGTCTATACTTCTACTGTAACAAAAAAGCCTGCAGCAGGTAGACACCAGCACCTGACAAGTACCCTAAGGCCGCTAGTGGGGCTATTTTGCGCAAATACCATCCGAAGGTAATCTTTTCAAGTCCCATGGCTGCCACGCCTGCCGCTGAGCCAATAATCAGCATGCTACCACCAGTACCTGCGCAGTAAGCCATGAACTCCCAGAGGAAATGATCCATGGGGAACAGTTCTTTCGCATACATACCCATGCTCGCCGCCACCAAAGGAACATTATCCACAATTGCCGACAGCGTACCGATGAGCATCACAATCCCTGTCGTATTGCCCACGGTATGGTCGAGCCAAGTCGCCGCTGCGGTGAGTTGCCCAATGGACTGCAGAGCGCCAACCGCAAGTAAAATACCCAGGAAGAACAATACGCTAGGCATGTCGATGCGACGTAATGCACTGCCCACACCGAGTTTGCTGGATGCCGTTTCGTTCTTGCCGCGATGCAATATTTCCGTTGCGATCCAGAGCACGCTTAAGCCAAAAAGTATTCCCATGTAGGGAGGCAAATGCGTCACAGTCTTAAAGACGGGCACAAATAGCAAGGAACCTATTCCAAGCCCGAACACCAGCTTGGTTTCGAGCGCGCTTGCACCTGCTGTATGACCCGAGGTCAGCCCATCTGGAGTCATTCCTAAACCAGCAACCATTTGCGCCTGGCCCTTAACCCAAATTGACAGCACCGCCAGTGGCACCAGTAGATTGATCACGCTCGGCAGAAAGACCCCTTTCACAATGGCACCTGCGGAAATATTTCCACCTATCCATAACATTGTGGTGGTCACGTCTCCAATAGGACTCCAGGCTCCACCCGCATTGGCGGCAATCACAATCATGCCCGCAAAAAGGAGACGATCTTCATGCTTAGCAAGCAACTTCCGCACCAGCGAAATCATTACAATGGTCGTGGTCAAATTATCGAGCACCGCAGAAAGGAAGAAAGTCACAAGGGCAATGATCCACAGCATTTTACGCAAGTTGCGCGTGTTGATGCGATCAGTTACAATCGCAAAGCCACCATGGGCATCGACGATTTCCACAATGGTCATGGCACCCATTAAAAACACAATGATGCCCGCCGCCTCGCTCAGTACTTCGACGAGTTGATGATGAACCAACTGGGCGTCAGTTCCAAGTACAGCATAAAGAGCCCAGCAAACCGTCGCACCCAAAAGCGCCGAGGCGGTCTTATGCATATGAAGGGGATGCTCAAAGGCAATAGCCAAGTAAGCCAGAATGAATACCAAAGTAACAGCTATAGTCATAGCAACTCCAAAATTGCGCACAGATTATGTGCGGTTATGGAGAGGCGGCCCGACCTTCCTGCCTAGCGACGAACGTCACTGGACATACCTGCAGAATGATTCTGCACCCAGATGTTGTGCCTTTTCAATATATATAAATGGGAAATGCTTCTTCCGAGAAATGAGTGGGTACATCGTAATCCATATGAGATGGAACATCGAGCTTGTCTGCGGAATAACTCATCGCTGACGCATTTCTCGAAGGAACCTCCTGGGAAATCGAAGCATCCATAAAACAAAAGGGAATTACTCGTTTGACTCCACCTCCAAGAAATGTGGGGCTGCAGCAGAATAAGGTGTACCCGACAGTGCGCAAACGGCGTAAAACACTGCGGGTAACCTCTATATTCTGCTGACAGACGTTAGGTATAGAATCAAGGGTGGAGTTAACCCAGTAATTCCCAAACAAAAGAACCTCGGACGTATCCGAGGCTCTCAAAGTTAAGCGATCCGAGTGGAGTTATTTGCTTCTGGAAGGGAACTTGGTAGTCCACCACAGAACGATTGGAGAAGCGATAAAGACCGAAGACCAGGTACCCACAACCACACCGACACTCATGGCAATACCGAAGTCCTGAATGCTCGATCCACCTGTTGTCGCAAGGACGACCGTGATAAAGAACACAGTGAGCGAGGTAATCAAGGTACGGGACATGGTTTGATTGATGGCAAGATTCATGCGTTCTGCAAAGGTATGGCCTGCAAGGGTCTTGGTATTTTCGCGAATTCGGTCAAAGACGATGATGGTATCATTGATCGAATAACCGATGATGGTCAGCACCGCCGCAATCAATGCCGCGTCGATAGGCAGACCCAGCAGCGAGAAGACACCGAGGGTAATGGTCACGTCATGGGCAAGAGCGGCGATTGCACCGACACCAAAGCCCAGACCGAACTTACCAAAACGAACCCAGATATAGAGGCCAATCACCAAGCAAGCGAGCAGCACTGAAAGGACTGCATCGAAACGAAGTTCTTTACCGATGGAAGGTCCTACGATTTCTTCGTTGACAACTTCAGCCTTAAGGTTTGCACCCTTCAGGGAAGCGGACACCATATCGCTGACCTTGGAGGAACCATCGAGATCACCTTGCACGGAAACCAGGTACTGGTTCGCGCTGGTGCCACCGAGGGTACGGATCTTCGCACCCTTGATCCCAGCAGTAGCAAACGCAGACTCCAGATCCTTCGTCTTGGCACCTTCATCCTGGAACTGTACGGTGAGCACATGGCCACCGGTAAAGTCGATGCTGTACTCAAAACCCTTGACTACAGCTAGAACAAGCGAAATCGCCACCACAACACCGGAAATGGTCATGAAGATGTGACGCTTCTGTACCACAGGAAGATTTATGTTATTCAGAGCGGCAATGCCCTTACCCAGATTGATGATGTTGGCTTCCGAACGGGAAAGCAAACCGTCAAAAATCGAGCGGGTCACGGTCAGAGCGGTAAACATGGAAGCCGCAATACCGATCATCAGGGTCATGCCGAAGCCCTTGATTGGGCCAGTACCGATCTTATAGAGAATAAAGGCGGTCAGGAAAGTAGTGATATTCGAGTCAAAAATCGAGGAGAACGCATGCTCGTAACCCGCAGCAACAGCTTGGCGGGCACTCTTGCCTGCTCGCTGTTCTTCTCGGATACGTTCGTAAATAATGACATTGGCATCGACCGCCATACCCACCGTAAGCACGATACCCGCAATACCAGGCAGCGTGAGGGTCGCATTGAACATCGACATGATCGCACCGAGCAATACAATGTTGAACAGCACGGCGATATTGGCGACAAGACCCGCCGCCTTGTAGTAGAGAATCATGAACAACAGCACAAGCGCAATACCGGTGACTGCGGAAATCACGCCATTGCGAATGTTGTCTTCACCCAGCGAAGCACCGACAGAGCGAAGTTCGACGATCTTCATGGGAGCAGGCAATGCACCAGCGCGTAGCACCACAGCGAGACGCTTGGCTTCAGCGATATCATCAAGGCCGGTAATCTGAGCGGAACCATCAGCAATACGATCGCGGATCACAGGTGCGCTCACGACTTGGTCATCCAGCACAATCGCCATTTGACGACCGACGTTGTTGCCAGTCACGGAAGCGAACTTCTTAGGACCGAGACCCTTGAACTTCAGGTTGACCGAGAGTTGACCAGATGAAAGGCCGCCTTCGATACGGCTCCACTTGGCGTCGGAAATTTCCTTACCGTCCATTTCGGCACGACGCTTGAGCATATAAAGCTTCTTGATCTTGTCGCCATTCTTGAGAGTCTCGAAGCCACGGCCCCAGACAAACTGAACGTCGAGAGGAATCAAAGCGACTACACCGGGATTGGAGAGTACGCGCTGAATGCGTTCGACATCTCCCTCGGCCACCGCAATGTCGCCACCGAAAGCGCGCAGCATGGAGGAGAAGGGACGCTGTTTGAAGGTTTCCAGGTCTTCCGAGAAGCGATCCTTGGTAGTGGTATCTTTCTTGGCAACTGCAGCGGCAACCTTGGCGGTGTCTTTTTTGCCAGTGGTGTCTTTCAGTGCGGAACCACCGAGCAGCAGATCGGCATCGGAGGTCACGGCTGCGACAGTGTCTTTCTTAGTGGAGTCCTTGATCTTGCTGGAATCGGTTTCGATTCCGCTAGCCTTGCGCTTCAGGAACTCGTCCACGGTAGTCAACACCTGCACAAAGCGGTCTTGCTTGACCACAAGCTTGAACTCAAGCATGGCGGTTTCACCGATAAGGCCCTTGGCCTGCTCAGCATCCACACCTGCAAGTTCCGCAATAACGCGGTTTGTTCCCGAAGGAGTGATGACGGGTTCGGACAAGCCAAACTGATCAACACGGTTACGGATAATTTCGAGCGAACGCTCTTGCACATCAGCGGCATCATCAGGCTTCAGACCAGACTTGTCGATTTCTACGACAATATTGGTTCCTCCGGCCAAATCGAGACCAAAGTTTACCGCCTTGGCGACAATCTTCGGATTCTCTTTCATGAACTGCTGTTTCTGCGCGCCAGTCTGGCTATGCAGTTTGATGGATGGCCATAAGCTCCAAATCGCGAGCGCGAGCACAACCAAAATTAGGACGCCACGTGTACCAATGCCTTGCTTCATAATTCCTCTAAATTCCTCTGGGAATGGGGGCAAAAATTAGTTTATAAACCCCAATTTGCCAAAAAGGGTCAAAAACTAGGTAATTATTGAGAGGATTGAGGTAAACCTACCCAGAAAAGAGCTTAAAAGGGCATTCGCCACGACACATTCCTTCCAAAATGGGCATCAACACCCCCAATCAGGGTATGAATTTCTCTGCAGTGCTGTGAGAATTATCCCAATTGCTTCAGAAATGTTCCAAAAGCGACCACAATTTTGGGGTCTAGCTTCTTTCCGGACATCATTTGAATTTCTTCCAGGGCTCCATCTACTGAAACGGAGCGGCTGCGCACCCGGGGGCCCGTCATGGCGATGTAGGTCTCGACCACAGCAAGGATCCGGTTTAAGTAGGGGATCTGTTCACCCGCTAGCCCGAGTGGATATCCGCGGCCATCCCACCATTCGCGGTGCTTGAGAATATTTTCAGCAATGGGAGCGAGTTCGCGGGAGATTTTCGCAATGCGGTAGCCGATTTCGGGTTGCTTGCGCAATTCATCCTGTTCTTCATTGTCCAGTGAGCCTGGTTTGAGCATGACACGCTCGGAGATTCCCACCTTCCCAATGTCACGGTAGCGCGCCAGGAGGAGCAATTTTTCCAGGTCTGCCCGGGGGACGGACAAGGATTGGGCAAAGCGCTCGGTCAAGGCTGTCAGGCGTTGGGTTGAATCACTGTCTTTGCGATGCAGCTCTTCAAAGCGTCTTTGCAAATTAGTCACATATCCGATACGAACGGTTTCACGGCGGAGATCCTTTTCGCGATACATGCGCGCATCCGCCTCCTTGACCAGATCAGCGATCACTGGGGAATGATCCGACCAGGCAAAACCAAGGGACAACTGTACAGGCATGGGCGGAGCGCTGGCATTATGCTCTTCAATGAACTCCTGGAAGCGATCCACTGCTTTGCGCATGTCGTCTTCGGGGGTACGGGAAAAGAAGATGGTAAACTCATCACCACCGATGCGGGCAATGGGCAAATTGGGAAACGCCTTGCGCATAAGACCCGCCGCAGCAAGTATTAACGCATCGCCATGCTCATGCCCCAAAGTATCATTGACCAGCTTGAGCCCGTCCAGGTCGATCAGAACAACTCCGAGGGGCAAATTTGCAGCGGTACCAAACCCTGTAGAGGCTTCTGCGAAGTAGGTGCGGTTAAAAAGTCCCGTCAAGGGATCATGCAGGCTCAGGAATTCTAGACGCATCTCGGCGCGCTTATGGTCGGTAACGTCGCGGATGGTCTGCAAGGCTCCTAGGAACACGCCTTTGGCATCGCGCAAACCAGTAGCGGTCTGATCGTAGAAACGACCATGGCTCGAGTCTTTCTGAGTGATAAATTCTTCAAACTGGTAAACACCATTGGCTTGTAACACTCGCTCGGGAAATGTCTCGGTGCCTAGCTCAGGATGGAAAAAGCTTTCGAGCAATAGACGCCGCTCGGTCCCATAGAATTTGAGCGCAACTCTGGATAAATTCTGCCCAATCATCATGTCGGCCTGAACCCCCATCAGCACTTCCATGGAATGATTCCATGCCATCACACAGCCATGGATGTCCACTGCAAAGGTCGCATCGGGCAAATAATCGACAAGCTTAGTCATGAATAAATGCGTTGTACGTAATTCATCCGCCATCATGCGCTGTTCTTGTTCCACCGCCCCTAGATGTTTCAGGGCATCGTCCAGAGTCTGCAAGACCGAATTCATGCCAATGGTAAGGCTGCGCACCTCTTGAGGCCCGCGGATTTCCAGGCGCGTGGCAAAATCACCGGAGCTGCCGATTAGCTTGAATTTCTGTTGAATCCGGTGCAGGGGAAAAACCACGGATTTATCGAGCAAAGCCAAGAGAAGCATTAAGAGCAATACCCCTGAGATGCCTAGGCTTATGCTCAGAAAGAACACGCTGGCACGGCCGGAACGCTCGACTTGACGGTCTCGGCGGAGCTCTACCCAGGCTTGACCTCTGGAACCCAGCGGAAAGTAGGCGACTGATTGGTGCGTGGCAGCATCTATGCGCAGCATGCCTCCGTTGATTTGCGCAGTGCCGGGGGGGATTTCCTGCACGCTCACTTTGCGCAAGGGTAACCGGATTCGCTCTGAAAAACGCTTGATCATTTCGTCATCCAGCATACGGGCCACGATGAAGTAACCGTCGCACTCTTTGGATGATTGGTCAGGGGTGATTGCCGAGGCGGCCATGAGCCAAGTTGTGGCATCAATTGTTTCAATCCAGCTTGCAGAGCTGTCTTTGGCTGCTAGAAACATATCGCTATGCACCGCAAGTGATGCGAGCAACTTCAGCGGTACGGGTAGCGTGTCCTTCGTTTTACTCAGTAGATCGATTCCATAGTGAGCAACCAATCGCCCCCGCAAGTCCAGGAACAGGAAGTGGTTGACCCCCAGATTCGCAAGACCGTCCCAAGTCAGATTTACCTTGCTATAAGAAGGGCTCTGTGTCTTTATGAATTCCCAGGAATCGTGCCAATGGCTATAGTCCATGGCCATGCGAGAATAGCTTTGCAGCTGGTCATCCACAGCATGGTCTAAACGGCTATGGTCGTCCTGGACAATCTGCAGTTCCGTCGCCCGGAACTGCTCGCCCAGGAAGTGATCGGACAACTTCCAGAACACTCCCCCGAACAGCACCGCAGCGATGACCAGGGACAACACCGTAATTTGCTTTAAACTCAACACTTGTGGATGATACCGAAATATCAATGCCGTTGCAAGACCAGAGTTTAGAAATTTTAGACGCGCTACTTTTTCCTTCTGATGCCCCAGATTTGGCTGCTCTTCTCGCTGGTAAGCAGGCTTGAACCGTTATAGACCTTGAAGCCTAGCTCGGAGATATACGGCCCAGTGGATACCAGTCGCCCAGACTTGGCACGGAGATTCCATCCGATGAATATGTTTCCAGGGAATTTCGTGCAATCGCCATTGAAGATCGAATCGGTACAGGCCACCGAACCCTTGGCATTGTTCACATAAGCGCCAAGATTGGTGAAGTACCAGGTTTCATAGGCAAGACGCACTTTGGAGGGGTCTAAATTCACGGAAGAATTTTGAATGACATTGGAAAGGTCGAAGCGGATCAGGTGGCCTGGAACACCTTCCTGTGCGACCATATCTTCAACGGTCTGCCCGAGCTTTGCGCGCACTACCCGCACCGCCGGAGCATCTTTGCCAGGAGCATTCGATGCTGAATAGGTAACGAGCCCGACCGTCTCAATATTGGCACGCTGACGCCCTACAATACGCACGAATGGATTTGCCTCATGCGCAACGTTTCCGCTCACATCATAGCCACGGCCTGGCACCAGGCGGATACTGTCACCGACATTGGGAATCACTTCGATGCTATTGTCGTAAAGCAGGGTGTATCGGGTATTTTCAGAGCGTTTCGAACCGCCATAGAGATGAGCATCCGTGGAGCGCTCTACCCCTGCACGAATAATGTGCAGTTCAAACAGATCGGCGAGCTTGATGCTATCCGCAGGCATGGACTCGCTGAAGGTAACAAAAAGGGTGTCCAAGGTTTTACCAGGACCCACTTCCGCAGTCAGAATGACCGGTCCAATCTTGTCAGCGATAGCTCCAGTGATCTGGAAAGGCAGACGTTTGCCCGCGTCAACTCCATCGGTCGGCACATAGGTGAACGACGAGACAATCGCACCCGCATAAGGCTTGCCATCCACATTGCCCGTGAACGGGAATCCTACCAGGCTGTCCCCCGTCAGCACAATGGTCGAATCGACCACAATCTGGGAAGCTATCCCCAGGGAATCCATGGGGTGAAAGGTCGAATCGCCAAAGCTCCAGCGCAGGGAATCGGGAGCATCTTTCCCTAGCAGAGGCCTACTGTATCCAATAATCAGACTATCTCCGACACCATCCCCATTGCGGTCATACATTGCAGCGAGCCTCTGCACAGGCACAGGAGGCTCTTTGAGGTTGATATAGCGCCAAACCAGGGTGTCCACCACCTTGGGGCCAAAGACCCGGAACTGCGCGGAATCCACAGCAGTAAGCCCCATGACCCAGAAGGTCGCGCGCCCAGAGTCAAGTTTCATGCCGGTAATCGGCTGCTTAGCTGCGTCTAAAAAGTCCAAGGAATCCTTTGTGGTGAAGCGGATCTCATCGGTGCAGTCGGGGCATTTGATCCCCGTATAGCGCGCCTCGATATGCACAGGGTATGGAACGGAAGCCCATTCTCCGAGTTGCACAGTATCTGGGTTGATGACATTCCAAAGCGAATCCGTGAAGACGATGGTGGGCATGGGATATGTGGGCACGGTGAATTCTACCGTAAAGGATAAGCTTGGATCCAAGGAATGGACAAAGCGCAACTTGTATTTGCCCGGAGCCAGACTGCGCGCCCGCACAATCGCCAAGGTATCGATGGTAAAGCCTGTATAATCAGCATCGATGATGATTCCAGCGTAATTGGCACCGGCGGTCAACGTTTTAGGGCCATCGGGGAACATTGGGCCGCTTAAGAAGAAATTCGATGGGGCTTTGACCGTATCTGATTTGGCCGAGGCCGAAAAGTCACACTGCAAGCCTTCCGTCTTCACAATCTGACGAATCTCGTAACGGGTGAGGGTCGGGTCGGATTCCAGTTTGACAGGATAGTAGGAACGCTCGGTGCGCAAATCGATGGAAGTGCGCATCTTGAAGTTAGAGCCCGTCGCATTACGTTCGGCAAAGAAAATATTGAATGGATAGGTTTCCCCTTCGGTCAGACCCAGGGTATCCAAATTGACGGAACCTTGTATGGGCCCATGCACGCCACCGATATCCACAGCGAGCTTCTTGTTAATGAACACCCAAACGTCGTCATCACCCCGGAACTCAAAGAATTGACCCTTGATGTACTTGAATTCCGCCTGTACCCGCATGGAAAAGCTGTAGTTGTGAAATACTCCGGACGACTGTTCTATGTGGTCATATTTGGGATTGGCAATGGTATTGGCGGCGTCCAGAAATTTGAAATCATCAAGCGGAAAGAACCCGCCAGCAGGACTTGATTCAGAAATATCCGCTAACCAGAATCCGTCCGCATCGAGACTTAGATCCAAGTCCCTACAGGCCGCATTGGTGTAAGTACCCGTAATCGTCTGCGCCTGGAACCAGTTATTAAGATCTGTTGCCTTGCTGCATTTAGCCTCAGGGAATGTAGCACTACGCAACGGCATCCCATTGTCACCGAGCAATGGCTCAACCATCCCAGGAACCAGCCCTTGGCACGAATTGTAGGTACCGCCAAAATCGGGATCCTCGCTATCGGGGAAGGATTCTCCTGCCCAATCAAAGAGCATTACCGCAATCTTGCGATTGGGGCAGACCCCCAGGACGCCAGTCGGATAGGCGCTGGAAACGGCTGCAGACCCATTAGGGAAAGGATTAGGCATCACCCAAGCGGTGTCAGTTAGCTTCATGACCGAATCCAGTGCGATGAGAGTCGTGTCTTCGAAGCCTGTAGATGAATAGATTTCATAGCCCAGCGCCTGTCCGAACTTAACATCCCAGGTCGAAGGCTCATCCCACAGCGTGGCACGGTACCAGCCGCAGGTGTCGGGTATGGAACGCATGCGCACGGTATCCGTACCCGCGATGAGCTTGGGAATGGTATTCTCCCAAGGATTCATAAAATGAATCGTTCGTGGAGATACTGGCGCACGCAGGACTTTAAACGTCGTAATCGATGGAACCAGCCATACTTCATATTCCCCTGGAGGGAACAGCATCTTACCAGGGTAAGTCTGTGGAAACTTCAACTCCGCATTTTCGGGAGTTGGATAGTAACTTTTAAATTCAACCACCTCATTCTGCGACCACGTTGTCGTTGCATCAAAACCATAAGAATACCAGTCCGTATAGCTATCTGGGGCCATAACCTTGTAATTACCTGTCAAGTTTCCGGCTTTCACGTACACTGGAAGGTTTTGCCGCGCAGGATCCGTAGCCCAGGGATTCAGTACGTGCACCACCTTGGTGGAATCAAAACAAGTGCCCGCAGTCACGGTGGCTGCATCGATGGAAAGGCTACCCCCGTTATCCACAAATGCCGTGTCCGCAACCGCCGTAGTCATATCGATCACCCCGGTAGCCGGAATGGTAAGCGAGGTGTGAGGTCTTTGAAAATAGACGCCCGCAGTTTTCTGGGCATCGCGCAGCCAACTGAAGAACCAACCGCACCGGGCTGGATCTGTGGAATAGCGCATTCGCAGGGTGTCTGTTCCAACAATCATATTGGGAAGGACGTTACTTGCCCAAGGACTCTTGAACCATACAATTTTCGCGCCTGGAGGAATCGTACTGAGGGAGTAGCCTTGAGCCGAAGCATCGGGGTAGAGCCACACTTCGGATTCCGAACCAAACAAAGTCGCTATAACGGGCTTAATGACCGTTGCGCTAGGATTTTTCCACTCAACCTTGCCTGGGCAATTGACATCGGTGCCTGGACAATTCGCGAGCGTCACGTCTTCATAGGTAAACGTCCTGGTTGCAGGCCATGTGTAGGAAAAGAACCCGCCGCCTTCAGCAGTCATCTCGCTCGAAGCATTTGCGCTATAAGCAGTGGCGCCACCATACAGAATATGGCGATTTGCCAACATGAGCGCATCACCAGCCCAGGGTGAATAGATATGCAAGGTCGTCTGCGCAAACGCAGAAACACCCAAAAACAACAGTAATAACCGTTTCATCCTAAACTCCGTTGCATTTCCTTACTCATGGAATGCGGTTAGGAACGAGACACCCCTGCCTCGCCCAATCCCAATACCGTTTAAAGATAGATTTTAGATCGCTTCAAAGCACAGACATCAAATTCATGTGACCATCGACACAGGGGAATTACTCCTTTGACTCCACCTCCTACAATTTCAGGACTACAACAGAACCAGGTATGCCCGACAGTGCTCTAGCCACGTTTTCGGACCACTATGCAATGCAGATAACCTCAACATTCTCTGGCAGACGGCTTGGGGAGGTGGGCAAATTCCCAACACGAGGGGTAGAGAGGTTAAATTTGGGGCATGGCTATCCTTACTGTACAGAATCTCGTGCTCCGCTTTGGCGGTCCCCCTCTACTCGATAACGCGTCTTTTACCATCGAACCTGGCGAACGGGTGTGCTTGGTCGGGCGTAATGGTGAGGGCAAATCCACCATTTTGAAGCTTCTCAATGGCGATATGCAGCCCAATTCCGGCGAATTCATCAAAAAGCCTAGCCTGCGCATTGCCCGCCTGATCCAGGAAGTCCCCGAATCCTTACCGGGAACCATCCGCGACATCGTGGCCATCGGCACCAATCCCGGCGGGAAAATCGCTTTTGACGATCTTGACTGGGAACAGCAGCACGCCGTGGAGTCCACCATTTCGCGCCTTGGCCTTGACCCGGACCTGCTGTTCAACAATTTGTCCGGGGGTCAACGCCGCCGCGCGCTCCTCGGCCAAGCCCTGGTCACCGATCCCGATCTACTGCTGCTCGACGAGCCCACGAACCATCTCGACATTCCTTCGATCCAGTGGCTGGAAGATATGTTGATGCGCCTGCAATGCGCGCTGCTTTTCGTGTCCCATGACCGCTCGTTCGTCCGTAAGCTTGCCACCCGAATTTTGGAACTTGACCGCGGCAAAGTCCAGTCCTGGGACTGCAACTACGACAAGTTCATCGAGCGGCGCGACGCCATGCTTGCCGACGAAGCCAAAGCCAGCGCGCTTTTTGACAAGCGCCTCGCCGAAGAGGAAGTCTGGATCCGCAAAGGCATCAAGGCGCGCCGCACCCGCAACGAAGGCCGTGTCCGCGCCCTGGAAAGCCTGCGCGAAGAACGCCGCAACCGCCGCGAACGCCAAGGCAGCGTGCAGATGGAAATTCTCGAAGCCGACCGCTCCGGAAAGATCGTCATCAAAGGCCAGGAACTTACCTATCGCTG
>Ga0209125_1000776_pt1 | contig 36513 bp, 34 predicted proteins | sample BarGraIncub1131A_FD_184503 | JGI IMG/M metagenome (GOLD analysis project Ga0209125, IMG submission 184503) | Arctic peat soil microbial communities from Barrow, Alaska - Barrow Graham LP Incubations 11-31A (SPAdes) (version 2) | ecosystem: Environmental > Terrestrial > Soil > Wetlands > Peat... | reverse complement strand
CCTAGTTGCATTTGGACGTCAGAGTCTTGCTGACCCACATACACCAAATAAAGCTGCAGCTGGAAAGCTTGACGAATTGAATCCATGTATCGGATGTCTTCAGGGATGCGTTCCAAACATGTATCAGGGAAAACCAATCACATGTCTTGTAAACCCAATGGTTGGACATGAAGGTGAAATAAAGCCTGCGGATAAAGCAAAGAAGGTAATGGTTGTAGGCGGAGGAGTAGCTGGTTTATATGCAGCAGCATTGGCAGCTAAGAGAGGGCACGATGTAACATTATATGAATCATCAAATACACTTGGTGGACAAATGCGTCTTGCAGCATTCCCACCAGGAAAAGGCGATCTTACAAACATGGTAAGAAGCTATGTTAAAAAATGTGAAATATATGGAGTTAAAGTTAAATTAAATACAGCAGTGACACCTGAAATGGTATCAACGCAGGCACCAGAAGCAGTAATTATTTCTACAGGCTCTATACCATTAGTTCTTAATATCCCAGGAATCAATGAATCAGGATTAATACATGCAGTAGATCTTCTTGATGGAAAAGACGCTTGTGGGAAAAAGGTTCTTGTTGTAGGCGGCGGAATGGTAGGAGCTGAAACTGCTGATTTCTTAGGAGAGCAGAGACACGATGTTACAGTAATCGAACTTCGTGATGCGGTGGCTGCAGATGTAATGTCTGAGCATAGAATATTCTTAATGAAGGATTTCAAAGAATACAACATTAAAACTGTTACAGGTGCAAAAGTTGCTAAGTTCTTTGAAGGCGGGGTTGCTTATACAGATTGTGACGGAAAGGAACATCTTCTTGATGGTTTTGATTCAGTAGTTCTTTCCATGGGATCACGTAATTACGATCCAATAAGCGAAGAAGTTAAGAAGATAGTAAAAGAAACTTATGTTATCGGTGATGCAACAAGAGCCCGTAAAGCACTTGATGCAACAGCTGAAGCATTTGAAACAGCAATGAAAATATAAAATTGTGTTTTTTAAAATAATAAGATATTTAAGGAGGCTATAATTATGGACAATAATATTTCAGGAACCACAGGTTTATTAGGATTAATAGGTACACCAGTAGGCCATTCCAAATCACCAGTTATGTACAACTACAGTTTTCAAAAATTAGGTCTCGATTATGCATATTTAGCTTTTGATATTACAATTGAAAAATTACCGGATGCAATTTCGGCTATAAAAACTTTTCATATGAGAGGCTCGAATGTAACCATGCCATGTAAAAGTGAAGCGCTTAAATATATGGATGAATTGTCTCCAGCTGCTCGCATAATTGGAGCAGTCAATACAATAGTTAATGATGAAGGGAAATTAACTGGTCATATTACAGACGGTATTGGATTTGTGCGCAGTTTAAAAGAAGATGGGGTAGAAGTGACCGGAAGAAAATTAACTATATTAGGTTGTGGAGGGGCTGCAACAGCTATACAGGTGCAATGTGCTTTGGATGGAGCTAGAGAGATTTCCATATTTAATATAAAGGATACTTTTTATGAAAAGGGTGAGAAGACTGTTGAAAATATAAAAAGAGAAATGCCAGAATGTGTTGTCAATTTATTTGATTTAGAGGATACGCAAAAACTCAATAAAGAAATTGCAGAGAGTGATATTTTGATAAATGCAACACTTGTGGGAATGCACCCTTATGAAGGGCAAACAAACATAAAAGATACAAGTGTATTTAGAAAAGACTTGGTTGTAGCAGATACTGTGTATCATCCAAAGGAAACAAATTTTTTGAAGGACGCGCAAGCGGCTGGATGTAAAACAATAGGTGGTTTAGGAATGCTGTTATGGCAGGGTGCAGAAGCATTTAAGTTATATACTGGATTAGAAATGCCAGTGCAAGAAGTTAAAGAATTGTATTTTAAATAAGGCTAAATACTTTTAACTTTGCAGTGGAGTTACTACGATGTTGGTATTTATTGTAAAATATGATCTGGATTTTTACATCCAGTCTCATTATTTGGTCCTAAAAAGTTAAAAAATTAACAAAATAAAACAGGAAATTATTAATATGACCTTCCATGCTAATTGTATACAAGAAAAAAGTGCTCGATATTAAAAAAAATAATAATGTTTCCTAAGGAAATAAAAAGGAGAAAATAGATGAATAATAAAAAATACATTCCAACCGCATTGGCATTATATTTCACATATTTTATACATGGTATCGGAGTATCAATTTTAGGACAATATAAGAGTAGCTTCGCAGGTGCGTGGGGCGCAGGAAAACTCGCTGATGGTACTATTGACGTAAGTATAGTCCTCACTGTTATTGCCGCATTAGGCCTAGGACGTTTAATTACCCTTCCTTTTGCTGGACCTATTTCAGATAAATTTGGTAGAAGAGTTTCTGGATTAATTGGCGTAGCTTGTTATGCAGCTTATTTCATTGGTATAGTACTAGCACCAAACATGTATGTTGCTTATGCATTTGCATTGCTTGGAGGCGTAGCTAACTCTTTCTTAGATACATGCGTTACCCCATCATGTATGGAGATTTTTGTAAACTCTGGTGATGTTGCCAATATGTTCACAAAATTTTCAATATCTATAGGACAATTTTTACTTCCATTTATGATTGGTATCATAGCATCAAGTTCAATGTCGTATAAAACTATATTCTATGTAGTAGCTGCATTCCTCATAATTGATGGTATTTTAATAGCATTTATGCCATTCCCACCAAGGAACGTTAGTGCTAAGAGTGAAAAAAGTGGAGCTAAACCTAAAAAAGAAAAAATGAAATTTACACCTACCAGTATTGCAATCATTTGTATTGCATTTACAGCTACTTCTACATTCCAGTTATGGTTAAACTGCAATCAAGAATTAGGTAAATTGTATGGTATGGCTAATCCAAGAAGTATTCAATCATTCTATGCAATGGGATCAATGGTTGCTATATTAGTAACTGCAGCTTTTATAAAAAAGGGTGTTAAACCAGTTAGAATCCTTGTGATGTACCCTGCAATTGCTACACTTATGTTGTTAATCATATACTTTGTGCAAACACCAACTATTTGTTTAATAGGAGGATTTGTAATTGGATATGCAGCAGCAGGTGGTGTACTTCAGTTAGCTGTATCAACAGCAAACGGTATGTTCCCAACTAACAAAGGTAAAATTACATCTATTGTTATGATATCGTCTAGCCTGTCAAATTATATAATATTAACTATTGCTGGTCTTATTACAAAAGCTGGTGGTGTACAAGGACCTAAATATATACTTTTATTTAATATAGCAATTACGGTTATTGGCATTTTGCTTGCTTTATATGTAAATAAACAGTATGGTAAAGAGGTAGTATCATAAATAATATTGACATTCATTAAAAAATAAATTAGGCTTAAAATATAATACAATTTAAATTTTTGTATGAGCTCTATAAAGTAATTTTAAATAAGTAAAATGAACAATTTTAATTATAAAGGTTCAAAAATCTACAATGTTACTAGGCGGGGGACGGTTGGAAATAAAATTTATCCCTTACCTAGTGATATTGTTTAAAATATTGAATTATAGGTTAATAATTGTTACTTATGAAGTTGCGGTGAAAAGTTTTTATATTTTGACAATGGGGGTATAAGGCATAATTATACTGTTGAAATAAATGAAGATGCAAATAATTGTTACTATAAAAAGTAATTTTAAATAAAGGGGGAAGAAGGATGAGGAAAATAATTTCACAAAAATCACAAGAAAAACCGACTAAGAGGCGATGGTTTATACTTTTTTTAGTATGTTCAATAACTTTTATCAATTACCTAGATCGAGCTAATCTTGCTGTAGCTGCTCCATTTTTGTCAAAGGAGTTTCTATTAAATCCTGTTCAGATGGGATTAGTTTTTTCAGCTTTAAGTTGGTCATATACAATTATGCAAATTCCTAGTGGATGGCTTCTAGATCGCATTGGATCTAAAATAGTATATGGAATTGCACTTTGTGGATGGTCTGTTTTAACCATGACTATGGGCTTTACTTATAATCTTACTAGTACAATTTTTTGTCGTCTTGGCCTTGGATTTTTTGAATCTCCGGCTTTTCCTGCAAACACTCGCATTGTTACTACATGGTTTCCATCTAAGGAACGTGGATTCGCAATTGGAGCTTATACCGGTTCAGAATATGTAGGACTTGCATTATGTACACCCATTTTAACTTGGATTTTAGTAACTTTCGGATGGAGATCTATATTTATCGCTACTGGGTTTTTAGGAATTATATTTTCTGTTATTTGGTTTCTCTGTTATAATGATCCAGCAAGATCTAAAGGTGTTAATAAAGCAGAGATTGATCTTATTAAAAATGGTGGTGGCCTTTCTGATACCATCGTAGAAAAAAAGAAAGTTACTTGGAAAGAAATTAAAAAATTGCTATTTAATCGTCAACTAGGTGGTATGTATATAACTGCTTTTGCAAATGCCGCAATACTATTCTTTTTTATGACATGGTTTCCATCATATCTTGTTAATGAAAAACACATGGGTATATTAAAAGTTGGAATTTACGGATCACTTCCTTACTTCGCAGCAATTGCTGGAGTTATGGTTGCTGGAAGGTGGTCAGATTGGATGATTTCCAAAGGGTATGGATTAGGGATTTCACGTAAGCTCCCCGTAATTCTAGGCTTAATATTGTCCTCTGTGATGATAGGATCCAACTATACCAATGATGTTAATATTGTTATCACATTTATGTGTATTGCATTTTTTGGACAAGGCATGGCATCAGCAATTTCTTGGGCGTTGCTTTCTGAGATAGCGCCGAAAGAACTATTAGGTTTATCCTATGGAACGTATAACTTTATAGCTAATTTGGGGGGAGCCCTATCTCCAGCCATAGTTGGTTATCTAATTTCAAGAACTGGATCTTATTCTTCTGCTTTAGTTTTCGTTTCTTCTATGGGTGTTATAGGAGCATTGTCCTATATATTTATAATAGGAAAACCTACTCGTATTGTAATTTCTGATTAATTGAGTTTATGATCTATGGTTAGCTTAAGTTAACTTAATAAAACAACAAAGTAGTCGCTGAATAAAATAGTTATTCAGCGATTATTAAATTTATAAAAATAAGTATTATTTCTTTATACATGATTACCTTTAGTTAAAGAATGTATTTTACTATATTTGATGGCAAAATTGCGAAATTGATGAACTGTCGGGCTTAGATATTTGTTTTTCATGGAGGCAATATAGATAAATCGTTCATGGAATGGTGAGTGTATTGGTAAAATTTTTACATTAAAATAATTTAGTAACCATATACGCGGGATAATGGCAATGCCATAGTTTATGGATACTAAACCAGCAACAGCATTATCTTCTTCAACTTCACATACTATTTTTGGAGTTATCCCAACCTTTGTAAATAAGCTATCTATAAGAGGACGGATGCCGCTCTGCTTATTAAAGAATACAAATGGGTAGTCTGCAGTGTCTTTTAAATCTATGGAATTGAGATTTGCAAGTGGGTGGTTTTTAGGGACAATGATGACAAGTTCCTGCTGTACTAGAGGTATGAAATCAATATCTGGTTCATCCTCTGCGAAAGAGCAGAATGCTATATCGAATTTTTCATCTTTGAGTCCCTGGATAATATTTTGCGTGTTTCCTTGGCCAAAGGAAAACGAGATATTTTCATAGCCTATCTCACTAGAAAAAGTTTGAATCATCGTTGGTACGAAATGAGGACCTAAAGTGTAAATAAATGCAAAATCAATGTTGCCATGGGATGGACTAGTTAATTCTCGCAATTCCTTTACACCTTTTTCCAGTTCGTTAAGTGATGCATTCACATATGTAAGGAAGAAACGACCATATTTTGTCAAATGGGTATTTCTTCCTTGTCTTTCAAACAAGTGAGTTCCTAGTTCCTTTTCTAACTCCGAAATGGCATAGGTTAAACTAGGCTGGGTGATATACAATTGGTCAGCTGCGCGTGTGTAGTGTTCTAGGGTAGCAAGAACACGAAAATATTGAAGATGTTTTAAATTCATTATATGTCCGTCCCTTCATGTGATCATCATATTTGTTATTTCTATGTGAAAATAGTATACCAAAACATATAGATAAATTCTATACGTTTTGAGATAAATATCAATTAGATTTATGATTGCGTCAGGAGTATAATGAACTTGTAATGGATATCATGTTAAAAGTATAACATACTAAGTTAGTATATATTAGATCATTTATAGCGCTAAATCATTTTAATATTTACAAGTGTTTTTTAAAACAAATATAAATAGGAGGTCAACGATGATAAAATATAAGAATGTTTTCAGCCCTCTAAAAATAAAGAATATGACAATTAAAAATAGAATAGTTATGCCGCCAATGGGTACAAACTATGCAGGTCAGAACGGTGAAATTAATGAGGAACATATTAGATATTACGAACAAAGAGCTAAAGGAGGAACTGGTTTAATTATTGTTGAAAATGTAAGCGTTCAATTTCCTTTAGGATCTAATGGAACAACACAACTTAGAATAGATATAGATAGCTTTATGCCATCTTTATATGAGCTTACTGAAAGATTACACAAGTATGGTGCATGCGTTGCTATACAAATTAATCATTCAGGCGCATCAGCAGTTCCTGAAAGAATAGGTTGTCAGCCAGTTTCATCTTCAAATATTCCATCCAAAACTGGTGGACCAATTCCTAGACCACTAGATAAAAGTGAGATACTAGATATAGTTATGAAATATGGTAAGGCAGCAAAAAGAGTACAAATAGCAGGTTTTGATGCGGTTGAAATACATGCAGGCCATTCATATCTAATAAGTCAATTTTTATCACCTATTTATAATAAACGCCAGGATGAATTTGGTGGCAGTTATCAAAATAGGGCAAGGTTTGCAAGAATGATAATTGATAGCGTACGTGCAGAAGTTGGGCCACAATTTCCTATTATGTTAAGAGTGAGTGCGGATGAACTAATAGAAGGTGGTAATACTTTAGAAGATACTTTAAAACTATTAGAATATTTAAATGATGAAGTTGATATTTTTGATGTGTCTGCAGGTTTAAATGATTCACTGCAATACCAAATAGATAAAATGAGTCTTAAAGATGGTTGGCGTTCATATATGTCCAGAGAAGTAAGAGAAAAATTTAACAAACCTACTATAACAACGGGAAACATCAGGAATCCAGAAATAGCTGAGAAAATTTTAAGTGATGGAGATGCAGATTTAATAGGGATGGGACGTGGTTTAATAGCTGATCCTAATTGGGTAACGAAAGTTAAAAATGGTCAAGAGGATATGATAAGAAAATGTATCTCATGTAATATAGGGTGTGCAGGTTATAGAATAGGGTTAAATAGACCAATTAGATGCACAGTTAATCCAGATGTTATAAATGAAGACTCTTATAAAAACAGAAGGGTAAAAAAACAAACAAATGTTGTAGTTATTGGTGGTGGAACTGCTGGACTTGAGGCAGCAGGTACAGCAGTAGAGCTTGGATGTACAACGTTTTTATTTGAAGAAAAGCCATATTTAGGTGGACTTGCAAGAGAAATTTCAAAATTACCAGATAAACAAAGAATTTCTTATTTTCCTGATTATTTAATTAACAAAATTAAAAAATTTAGTAACTTCACAGCGTTTACGAATACCAAAGCTGATGTTAAAATGATAGAAAACCTAAATCCAGATATTATAGTAAATGCTACAGGGTCTAAACCCTTACTTCCACCAATCAAAGGATTGCTAGAACGTGTTGATAAAGAGGGCGAAAGATTATATTCAATATTTGGATTGTTAAGTAAAATTAATGAATTCAAAAAACTTGAACTTGAGGGTAAGAAAATAGCAGTTATTGGTGGTGGAGCTGTTGGACTTGATGTTGTAGAATTTTTTGCAGAAAGAAAAGCAAAAGTATCAATAATTGAGATGATGCCAATGATTGGACGTGACTTAGATGTAATTACTAAAGTTGATATGATGTCTATAATAAAAGAATATGATATAGATGTTAACACAAGCACGGCACTTGTTGAAGTAACATCAGATCATTTCAAAGTTAAAAAAGGTGACACTGAAGAAAATATTGATTTTGATTATGGATTTGTATGTATGGGTATGAAACCAGAAAATACAGGGCTAAAAGAACTACAAGAACATTTTTCAGAAAAGAATATTCCGGTAATAAATATTGGAGATAGTGCTAGAGCAAGAAAAATAATGGATGGTGTTAGAGAAGGTAGCGAATTAATTGTTACATTAGAAAATATAGGTGCAATATAAATATTACGTTAATTTTTTATAAATGTGCTTATAAAAATAATTTTTAATGTAGGTTAAATTATGTATGAAAATAGGTAAGATAATTTAATAAACAACGTTTATCGGTTGTAAGAAACAAATCTCGACGTTGTTTAATTTAAAAAATAAAATATATTATTAGGATACTTATTGCAAAAATAAGTACATGAAGGGGAGTAATAAAAATGGCAGAAAGAATTACAGGACATACAGAACTCATCGGATTAATGGCAACACCTATTAGGCATAGCTTATCACCAACAATGCACAATGAGTCTTTTGCTAAACTGGGACTAGACTATGCTTATCTTGCTTTTGAAGTAGGAAACGAGCAATTAGAGGATGTTATTAAAGGAATCCGAGCTTTAGGAATGCGTGGATCTAATGTATCTATGCCAAACAAGCAAGTTGTGCTAAAGTATCTAGATAAATTGTCACCTGCAGCTGAAATGGTTGGTGCTGTTAATACTATCGTGAATGATAATGGAATTTTGACTGGACATATAACTGATGGAACTGGTTTTATGCTTGGGCTTAAGCAAGCAAATGTTGATATTATAGGGAAGAAAATGACTCTTTGCGGCGCAGGTGGTGCAGCAACGGCTGTTTGCATTCAGGCAGCACTAGATGGTGTAAAAGAATTATCTATTTTTAATCGTAAAGATGATTTCTACAAAAATGCACAGAGAACTGTAGCTATTATTAATGAAAAAACAGAATGTAAAGCAACTTTATATGATATAGCAGATGAAGAAAGCATGCGACGTGAAATTTTAGAAAGTGCTATTTTTACTAATGCAACTGGTGTAGGGATGAAACCACTACAAGGTCAAAGTTTAATTACTGATCCTACAATGTTACGTTCAGACTTAATAGTTGCTGATACTGTTTACGTGCCTAGTGAAACAGCATTACTGAAGTTAGCAAGGGAACAAGGATGCAAAACCGTAAATGGCTTAGGTATGATGCTTTGGCAAGGTGCGGCTGCTTTTAAAATATGGACGAACAAAGAAATGCCAGTAGATTACATTAGGGAATTACTATTTAAATAATTTAACAAATTAATTAGTGCAGAGCAGCTGCTATTGGTGTTGCTCTGTTTATTTGATACAATTGTACATATGTTATATGCGTAGTACTGTCAAGCAACTTCTTTTAATATATCTTGGAAGGATGGATAATAATGAAAAAACTATTTAAAATTAAAGATGTTACAATTGGTGAAGGTCTACCTAAAATTTGTGTGCCAATGGTGGGAGAAACCATTCTAGAACTTGTAGAGGAAGCAAATTTTTTAAAAGGGCTTGATTTAGATGTCGTAGAATGGCGTGTGGATTTTTTTGAACATGTTACTAATATAGATAAAGTTAAGCAAGCATTACAAGCAATTAGGGAAGTTTTGTTTGATAAACCAATTCTATTTACATTTCGTAGTACTAAAGAGGGTGGACAGAAAGAAATTACCACAGAATTTTATTTTGAATTAAATAAATTAATTGCGCAGACAAAGCTTGTTGAAGTTATAGATATTGAGTTATTTAACGATGAGAAAGATGTAAAAGAATTAGTTGAAGTAGCACATCAAAATGGTGTTGTGGTTATTATATCAAACCATGATTTTCATAAGACGCCAGCGAAAGAAGAAATTATATCACGATTGATAAAAGGACAAGAATTAGGTGGAGATATTCCTAAAATTGCAGTTATGCCTACCTGTGCTGAGGATGTAATTAGACTCTTAGATGCAACTCGTATTATGAATGAAAAATATGCTAATGGACCTATTATTACAATGTCAATGGCAGGAAAAGGCATTATAAGTAGATTATCAGGTGAACTGTTTGGTTCGGCATTAACATTTGGTGCAGCAAAAAAGGTTTCTGCGCCAGGCCAGATTTCTGTAGTAGAATTACGAAAAATTATTCAGTTACTTCATAGTAATATATAAGTAAACTGTTGACAAATACCTCAACATGTTATATTATTTAAACATTAAGAATAAACAGACAATAATCTGAATATTGAGAGGTATTATTATGAAAAACATCATTATGAAGGAAATCAGTAAAAAAGTATATTTTTATTTTAGCTGGGGCTATCGTTATTTTAGCGTTAGTTACTTTTTGTGCAAAAAAATATATATGGTTTCTTTAAATAATGAGTTTAGAAATAAAACTATGATACCAGCATATGCCGGTTTATAGAAAATAAACTAAGTCTGTACGCAAGGAGGACTCATTATAAGGGTTCTTCTATTTTTAAAAAGGGAGACCCATATAAGGGGTCTTCCTTTTTTTATAATCTTTTTTATCAATTTATAATTTATATGTTTAATTGAAACTGCTATAAAATAATATTTTAGGAGGAATTTTAAATGGTAATTGTAATGAAATCAGATGCGAATCTAAATCAGATTGAGGCTATTAAGAAAAAATTAGAAGGATTAGGTTGCTTGGTACATGTTTCTAGGGGAGAAAACCATTGTGTTTTAGGGCTCGTAGGAGACACAAGTGCAATAAGTGAAGGTCAGATTGAGGCAGAGGAATGCGTTGACAAGGTTGTAAGAGTTCAAGCTCCTTACAAAAGAGGCAATAGACTTTTTCATCCTGACGATTCAATAATAGAGGTAGACGGGCAAACAATTGGTGGAAAAAAATTAGCAATAATTGCAGGGCCATGTGCAGTGGAAAGTGAAGAACAACTAATAACTATTGCAAAATATGTAAAGGAGTCAGGAGCGAATTTCTTAAGAGGTGGGGCATATAAACCAAGAACTTCTCCATATGCATTTCAAGGAATGGAGGAAGAAGGATTAAAAATATTATTAGAAGCAAAGAAAATAACTGGACTTCCAATAGTAACTGAAATAATGAGTGTAGAGCTTGTTGAAAAAATATCCGGGTATGCTGATGTATTGCAAATTGGTGCTAGAAACATGCAAAATTTTGACCTTTTAAAAGAAGTAGGAAGATGTAATAAAACAATACTTTTAAAAAGAGGTATGAGCGCAACAATTGAAGAACTTCTTATGTCTGCAGAGTACATTATGTCAGAGGGAAATGAAAACGTAGTTTTATGTGAAAGAGGAATTAGAACCTTCGAAACGTACACAAGAAATACATTAGATTTAAGTGCAATTCCAGTGATTAAAAAGCTTAGTCACTTACCTGTTATAGTAGATCCAAGTCATGCTGCCGGTAAATGGTGGTTAGTAGAGCCACTTGCAAAAGCGGCTATAGCAGTAGGTGCTGATGGTCTTGAGATTGAGGTGCATAATGATCCTACCAATGCATTGTGTGATGGAGCACAATCACTAAAACCAGACAAATTTAAGGCTCTTGTTGATGACCTAAGAGTAATTGCAGAAACACAAAATAGAACAGTTTAAGGGGTGGTAATTTTGGATTGTACCGATTTTAATATTACAATTGTAGGCTTAGGACTTATCGGTGGATCCTTTGCTATGGCACTTAAAGAATTAAAGCCTAGAAATCTTTGGGCTATTGACATTGATAAAGAAGTTTTAGAAACAGCTGAGGAAATGAATATTATCGATAAAGGATATACAAATCCAGAAATACCACTTAATAATTCGGATATTGTAATACTCGCAGTATATCCTCAAAAGACTATAAATTTTGTGAAAAATAACATGAATTTATTTAAAAGTGGAGCAGTTATTACAGACACCGCTGGAATAAAGAGCAATTTATTGAAAGAAATTATGCCCGTACTTCGGGAAGATTTAGATTTCATTGGTGGACACCCAATGGCTGGAAAAGAAGAATCAGGGCTCAAGGCTGCAACTAAAGATATGTTTAGAAATGCTAATTATATTTTAACTCCAATAAATGGTAACAAAGAAGGAAATATAAATTTAATAACTGAGATAGCTAGGGGTATGGGGTGCAAGAAGGTGGTGCATCTTACACCTGAGAAACATGACGATATAATCGCTTATACAAGTCAGTTACCACATGTTATAGCCGTTTCCTTAATAGATTGTAATAGTTCAATTATGGGAGTATCACAGTTTATTGGAGGAAGTTTTAAAGATACCACTAGAGTTGCTACTATAAATGGTGAATTGTGGCCTGAATTACTACTGTATAACGAAGAAAATATAATTAGCAAAATAGAAGATTTTGAACAAAATATTAAAGGAATAAAAGATGCAATAATAAATCATGATGAAGCTTTTCTAAAGAAAAGATTTGAGAATGCAACGAAGAAAAGGAAGGAGATAAGAAAAGGTGTATAGTATAGAAGTTAAAGCGTCTAGCGGAAGCTACCCAATACACATTAAGAACGGATTATTACATGAAATTGGAGTCCAAGTTAAGAAGATATATAAAGGAAGCAAAATCGCTATAGTAACAGATTCTAGCGTTAATGAATTATATGGACAAGGAGTTATTAATTCATTAAAAGTGTCAGGTTTTGAACCTTATAAAATTGTTGTGAAATCTGGTGAAGAAAGCAAGTCCTTTAAAACTCTTTTAGAGGTATATGACAAATTTTTAGATTTTAATATAAATAGGGGAGATATTATTATTGCATTAGGTGGTGGAGTAGTAGGAGATATGGCTGGATTTGCAGCCTCAACTTTCTTAAGGGGAATTCCCCTAATACAAATTCCAACTACGCTACTAGCACAGGTAGATAGTAGCGTAGGTGGTAAGGTTGCAGTTGACTTGCCTCGTGGCAAAAACCTTGTGGGAAGCTTTTATATGCCTAGGGCAGTGTTTATTGATCCATTACTGCTTAGAACTCTAAGCGAAAGGTTTTTAAACGATGGAATGGGTGAAGTTATAAAATATGGAGCTATTAAAGATAGTCAATTATTTGATTCATTAATGGGTTATGAAAACAAAGAAGATCTTTTGAAAGAGATAGATAAAATTATATATACTTGTTGCAGTATTAAGGCTGCTATTGTTGAAGTTGATGAGAAGGATACAGGCGAGCGGATGTTATTAAACTTTGGTCATACTATTGGTCATGCAATTGAGCAATTCTATAATTTTAAGAAGTATTCACATGGAGAAGCCGTGGCAATGGGGATGTATTCTATAACAAAATTAGGAGAAGAATTAGGAATAACTAAAATTGGTACATCTATTTCAATAAAAGACATTTTAATTAAGTATAATCTTCCTTGGATGTTGCCAGAAATAAACAGTTCAGATATAATTGAGACTATTGGTCATGATAAGAAAAACATCGGTAAATTAATGAATTTCATATTTATAAAGACAATTGGAAATAGTTTTATAGACAAAATTGACAAAAGCAAAATAAATAATTACCTACAAGAAGTTATCAAATAATTTATTATATTGAATTGAGGTGCTAAGAGATGAAATCAGTTATTATTCAGCCTTTTTCTTTAAATGGAAAAGTGAAAATTCCACCTTCGAAATCATTATCTCATAGGGCGGTTATTGCCGCAGGATTGAGTAATGGTCAATGTGCTATTGATAATATTAGTATGTCTGAGGATATAATAGCCACCTGTGAGATAATGGAGAAACTTGGAGTTGAAATTAAACAACTCACAAACAGTATTAAGGTATGTGGAAAAAATAAGCCTGTGCTTTCACACGGTGGAATTGTTAGCAATGAGTTAGAATGTAATGAAAGTGGATCAACATTACGGTTTTTAATTCCTATAGCCATGTTAACTGGAAAAAAAATAATTTTTAAAGGCAAGTCTAAACTAGTGCAAAGAACACTTAAGCCATATTATGAAATTTTTGATAAGCAGAATATAAAGTACACTACAAACAACGGTAACCTTCCTTTAACAATCGACGGGAGCCTTAAACCTGGAATTTTTGAACTTAGAGGAGATGTAAGCTCTCAGTTTATCTCGGGTCTTATTTATGCACTACCATTATTAGATGGGGATTCAATAATTAAAATTACAACGAAGATGGAATCCATAGGGTACATAGATTTAACATTAGATGTGCTTTCTAAATTTGGAGTTAAGATAGAAAATAATAATTATAGAGAATTTAAAGTAAAAGGCAATCAACACTACATAAAAAGAGATTACAGGGTTGAAGGTGATTTTTCTCAAGCTGCATTTTATCTTGCGGCAGGTGTTTTAGGTGGGGAGGTTGAATGTACTGATCTAAATATGGAATCACTTCAAGGTGACAGAATAATAGTGGATATAATTAAAAATATGGGTGGAAAGATCACACTTGATAATGGTATTTTAAAGGCTTCAAAATCAAATTTAAAAGGTACTATTATTGATGCATCTCAATGTCCTGACCTTGTACCAATAGCGGCCGTTCTTGCTGCATTAAGTGAGGGTACAACAGAAATTATTAATGCTGGTAGGGTTAGGATTAAGGAATCAGATAGACTAAAAGCTATGGCAACAGAGCTAAACAAAATTGGAGCAGATGTTATTGAAAGAGAAGATTCACTGCTGATTCATGGTAAACCATGGCTTAAGGGTGGAATTGTAAGTAGCTGGAATGATCATAGAATAGCTATGGCTATGGCAATTGCTTCAATTAGATGTACCGAGAAGCTCATAATAGAGGATAGTGGGGCAGTTAAGAAATCTTACCCACAGTTTTATGAAGATTTTAAAAGCCTAGGAGGAAAAGTTAATGAGCGGACAATGGGGTAAAAAAGTAAAGTATTCTATATTTGGAGAATCTCATGGAAGAGGCATAGGAATAACTATAGATGGATTACCACCAGGAATAAAGCTTGATATGGATTTTATTAATAATGAAATGCAAAGGCGTGCTCCAGGACGTGATGAATTTTCAACTAAAAGAAAAGAAGGAGATAAGGTTGAAATCCTAAGTGGATATTTTAATGGATATACCACAGGGACACCTCTTTGTGGCGTTATTTTTAATGAAAATCAGCATTCAAAGGATTATGATAAATTAAAAAATTTAGCAAGGCCAGGTCATGCAGATTTTACAGGTAAGGTTAAATATTCAGGGTTTAATGATTACAGAGGTGGAGGTCATTTTTCAGGAAGAATTACAGCACCACTTGTTTTTGCTGGTGCTGTTGCAAAGCAAATACTTCTAGTTAAGGGAATTCAAATAGGTAGTCATATTTTAAGTATTGGAAGTATTTTTGACAGCTATTTTGATGGCGTCAATTTAAAGAAACAGATACTAATAGATATTTTAAAGAAAGATTTCCCTGTACTCGATAATGAAAAAGGGGAAGAAATGAAAAGTGCTATTCTAAAAGCTAAGGAAGAAACTGATTCGGTTGGAGGTATAATCGAAGCTACTATACTAAATCTACCTTGTGGACTAGGTGAACCATTCTTTGATTCTATAGAAAGCAATTTAGCTCAATTATTATTTTCAGTTCCTGCAGTAAAGGGTGTAGAATTTGGAACCGGATTTGAAATAACAAAAATCAGGGGAAGTAAGGCTAATGATCAGCCATATAATGAAAAAGGAAATATACTTACTAAAACTAACAATAACGGTGGAATTAATGGTGGCATCTCTAATGGAATGCCAATAGTATTCAGAGTTGCAATGAAACCAACACCTTCCATCGCAAAGCTTCAAGATACTATTGATATGGGAACATATGAGAATGCAGAAGTATTGGTTACAGGTAGACATGACCCTTGCATAGTTTTAAGAGCACTACCGGTGATTGAAGCTTGCGCAGCAATGAGTATTTTGGATTTTATATAGGGAGGTGTTTTAATGAGTAATATAGATGATTTTAACATAGATGAATTAAGAAATCAGATTGATAAAATTGATTCTAGCTTAGTTTCATTATTTGAAAATCGAATGGAAACAGTTTTAAAGGTAGCTGAGTATAAGAAAAAAAACGGGATTGCTATTTTAAATAAGGAACGTGAACAAGCGGTTATAAAGAAAAACTTAGACATAGTTAAAAACAAAGATTTATTTTCAGAGGTAGAAGAATTCTTCAAATCAGTTATGGCAATAAGTAGAAGTTTCCAAAATAGAACTTTAAATAATGAGCAAGTTTTGCCTAATGGCAAAAAGATGACTGTTGGGTTTTATGGTGTTACAGGTTCCTTTAGTGAACAGGCTTTAAAAGAGTATTTTGGAGAAAAGGTGGACACAAAACCAATAAGCGAGTTTGAAGATATATTTTTAGAACTTAAATATGGGAAAATAGATTATGGAGTCATTCCTATAGAAAATTCTTCTACTGGGGCAATAGCTGAGGTTTATGACCTTCTCAATAAATATGACTTTTATATAACAGGAGAAAAATATCTCAAAATAAGTCAAAATTTAATGGGAATTAGAGGGTCAACTTTAGATGGAATTAAAGAAGTTTATTCACATCCCCAAGGGCTTGAGCAAAGCATGGAATTCTTAAAAGGCTATAAGCAGTGGAAGCTAGTTCCTTATAAGAGCACCGCTAAAAGTGCAGAATTAGTTAAGGATAGCCAAGACAAAACAATGGCCGCAATAGCGAGCACAAAAGCTGCAGAAATATATGATCTAGAAATACTCCAAAAGAATGTAAATTCAAATGCAACGAATATGACTAGGTTTGTTGTTATTGGAAAAGAGATGGAGTCAAATACACAAAGTAATAAAACTAGTTTAGTCTTATCTACTACGCATAAGGCAGGTTCACTCTATCATGTTTTAAAGCATTTTGCAGAGAACAATATAAATCTTTTGAAAATTGAATCTAGGCCAATAAAGGATAAACCATGGGAATATTTCTTTTACATAGATTTCCAGGGAAATATAAATGAAGATAAAATTATACATGCAATTGACCTAATTAAAAAAAATAGTCGCTATTTTAAAGTATTGGGTAATTATAGAAATGAAATCATCAATATTGAATAAGTCATATTTTGAAGTTTTATATAAGAAATGAGGGGAATTTATGTCAGAGTTATATGGTCTACTCGGAGAAAAACTATCATATAGTGTTTCTCCACAAATACATTCAATGATCTTTAACAAATTGAACATGAAGGGTTACTATCATTTATTCGAATTTGAAAGCGAAGATCTTAAAGTAGCAATGGAAGGTTTTAAGGTTATAAAACCAAGAGGCATTAATGTGACAATTCCATATAAAATTCAAGTCATGGAATTTGTTGATGAGCTTAGTAAAAAAGCAAAAGAGATAGGATCAGTAAATACCCTAAAGTTTGAAAAAGGCAAAACTAGTGGTTACAATACGGATTACTTTGGCATTGGGATGCTTTTTGATAAGTATGCTATTGAAGTTAAAAATAGAAAAGCGGTAATACTTGGAAATGGTGGAGTAGCGGTTACTATGGTTCAGTATCTATTAGATAGTGGAATTACTGAAATTACTGTAGCCACAAGAGATATCTCAAAGCTTAAAGAAATTGGCAAATTTGATGATTGTAAATTGATTTCTTATGATGAGATTCAGGGGATTAAAGAGTCAGATATAGTGGTAAACTGTACACCAATTGGAACGTATCCTAATTTTGAGAACTCACCTATTCAAAAGAAGAATATTGGTAAATTTGGTGCAGCTGTGGATATGATCTACAATCCTAAAAAAACGCTGTTTTTAAAGTATGCTGATGAAGCCGGTTTAAAAGCTGTAAATGGTCTTTACATGCTAGTTGGCCAGGCAACTTCAGCTCAGGAAATCTGGAATGATATTAAAATTCCAAAGAGTATAATTGATGAAATCTATGAAGAGTTAAATAAGGAGGTAGGAAATTAGATGATGAAAAGTATAGTTTTAATTGGAATGCCTGGTTGTGGTAAAAGTACAATTGGGGAAATGATTGCAGAAAAAATAGATATGACTTTCATAGACGCAGATACATATATTAGGGAGAGTACAAAGCGTACTATTGCAGAGTTGTTCGAAAATGGTGAGGAGGCGTTTAGGGATATAGAAGCTAAAGCGGCTATGGAATTATCAGAAAAAAATCCTGCAGTTATTGCAACTGGTGGTGGAGTAATCAAGAGGTATGAAAATATCTTAAACCTTAAGAAAAATGGAATTATAATTTATATTAACCGACCTATTGAAAATATAGTGGAAGATATTGATGTTGTAGCTCGTCCATTACTTGCGAAGGACCCATCTCAACTTTACAAATTGCTTGAGGAGAGATGTGACTTGTACAAAAAATATTGTGACCATGAAGTAATGAATACTAGCAGCATTGACGATATAGTAAATAATATTATAGAAATACATACACAGACTAATAAATTAGATGTGTAGCACGATGTTGAATGGAGATAATAGGCAGCGTAGTTGTCTAAGTATTAACCAAATAATTTAACAATAACTAAAAAAGCTGTTGATCACTCAACAGCTTTTCTAGGTTAATTTATAGCATTCTTTATATCTAATGCAAAATCATATACTCTTTTTAGTATTTCTTCCTGCGTTCCACCCTCAGCCACTAGCTTTATTATTGCACTTCCAACAATAATAGCTTCGCAGTATGGAGCATAGGCCTTTGCCATTTCAGCATTAGAAATTCCAAACCCTAGGCCCCTTGGCATATCAGTGTAGCCTTTAATTAAATCCATATACTCCTTAATGTCTGTATTAAGTTTTTGCCTTGTGCCTGTTACTCCATTTACGGAGACACAATATACAAAACCTTTTCCCAAATTTGTTATTGCTTTAATTCTACTTTTAGATGTTGGAGCTACCATTGGAATTATGCATATGTCGTATTTATCTGCAATTTCTATTACTTCAGCCCTCTCTTCAAGTGGAAGATCGGGAATTATTAATCCGTCAATGCCCGCTTTTTTGCATTCTTTGAAAAACTTCACATCTCCATATTTGAATATTGAATTATAATAAAGTAAATATACTAGTGGAATTTGGGTTTTTTCTCTTATTGCACAGACTTTGTCCATAATAGAACTTATTTTAGTTCCAGTAGCTAAGGATCTAGTAGAGGAGGCCTGAATCACCGGGCCATCCGCCATAGGATCAGAATAGGGAATACCAATTTCTATTATATCAGCCCCGGCTTTTTCAAGGGTCAAAACTAACTCTAAGGTTGTATCTAAATCTGGATCTCCTCCTGTTACAAAAGGTATAAATGCTTTTTCATTTTTTTCTCTAAGGTAATTAAACTTTTGGACTATTCTATTCATAATTTTACCCCCATTATTGCTGCAATAGTATTTATATCTTTGTCGCCTCGTCCTGATAGATTAATAATTATTATTTTATCTTTCGTCAGTGTTGGTGCAAGTTTCATTGCATACGCAACTGCATGAGAACTTTCTATGGCAGGAATTATTCCCTCAACTCTTGTTAGTTCCATGAAAGCATGCACGGACTCCTCATCTGTAGCTGAAACATATTGAGCTCTCTTAATGTCATGTAGATAAGCATGCTCAGGTCCTATTCCTGGGTAATCAAGACCAGCAGATATTGAATATACTGGCATTATTTGACCATCTTCATCTTGAAGAACATAAGTCTTCATTCCGTGAATTACACCAATATTCCCCTTAGCTATAGTTGCAGCATGCTGATCAGTATCTAACCCTTTTCCTGCAGCCTCAACTCCAATAAGTTTAACAGATTTATCCTCAATGAAAGGGTAGAATATGCCCATAGCGTTACTACCTCCACCAACACAAGCTATTATATAATCTGGTAATCTATCCTCTTTACACAATATTTGTTTTCTTGCCTCATCTCCAATAACCCTCTGAAAATCTCTAACCATTGTTGGGTAGGGATGTAATCCCACTGTAGAGCCTATAACATAAAATGTATCTTCTACATTACTGACCCAATTCTTCATAGCTTCATTAACAGCATCTTTTAAGGTGCCAGTACCTGTAGTAACTGAGGTAACCTTAGCTCCTAGCATTTTCATCTTAAAAACATTCAGAGATTGTCTTTGGATATCTTCCTCACCCATAAATACTTCACATTCAAGCCCAAACATTGCAGCAACAGTAGCTGTTGCAACTCCATGTTGACCTGCACCTGTTTCTGCTATTATTCTTTTCTTACCCATTCTCATTGCAAGGAGTATTTGGCCTATTGCATTATTAATCTTATGAGCTCCTGTATGGTTTAAATCTTCTCTTTTTAAATATATTTTTGCTCCACCTAATTTCTTTGTAAGATGCTCTGCATAATATAGTGGAGTTTCACGACCTGCGTAGTCCTTAAGATAATATTTATATTTAGCCATAAACTCAGGGTCAGCTATAGCCTTTTCGTATTCTTCTTCGAGTATTATAACTGCGTTCATTACTGTCTCAGGTGCATATTGACCCCCAAATTGTCCAAATCTACCTTTCATTATAACTCCCTCACTTTCTTAATAAATTCTTTTATTTTTACATAATCTTTAAATCCATTTGTTTCTACTCCACTAGATACATCAACCCCATAAGGTTTAAGTTGCAAAATTCCCTGCTCTACATTTTCACAAGTTAAACCACCAGCGAGCATTATGATTCCACCATCAACCTTTTTTTCTACGAGTTCCCATTTAAAACTTTCTCCAGAACCGGAAGTGCTATTATCTAACAGAAATTTTGAGCATTTGTAATTTTGAATTTCAGATATACTATGGATGCTATTAATCTTAAGCGCTTTCCAAATCTCAAAGCCCTTAAATTTATTTATATAATCTTGATTTTCATGGCCATGAAACTGAATCACTTGAAGCTTTAATTTTTCTGCAATTTCTAGTACAGTTATTGGATCTTCATCAACAAAAACTCCAACTTTCTTTATATCGGTACTTAGACTTTTTATTAAATTATAAGCATGTTCTTTATCTACTTGGCGTTTACTTTTAGCAAAAACAAATCCAACATAATCCGGCTGTAACTCATTAAGATACTCTATGTCATCAAATCTTTTTACACCACAAATTTTAATATTAGTCATGGCATGCCTCGCGGAAGGATTGCACCATATCAGGCTTTCGCATAAAGGATTCTCCGATAAGCACGCTACTTGCTCCAATTGATTTTAAATATTTGATATCTTTAATAGAACTTATTCCACTCTCAGATACTATGATTTTGCCACTTGGGATATATTTCATTAGCTTCTCTGTAGTATGAATATCTACATGGAAATTATTTAAATCTCTATTGTTTATGCCAATTATGCTGCAGCCACATTCTAATGAAAGTTCTATTTCAGCCTTATTATGCACCTCTACTAAGCAATGGAGGCCTAAGGTGGTTGCAAGTTCATAGTAAGATGTTAGCTTATCCTTTAGCACTGAAGCAATTAACAAAATAGCATCTGCACAAAGGGCATAGGATTGATATATTTGATATTTATCTACAATAAAATCTTTTCTCAATATAGGCATAGAAGCATTTTCTTTAACCAACATTATATTTTTATCATCACCTAAGAAATATTTTTTCTCTGTTAGAACTGAGATAGCGTCCACACCATATTTTTCATAGTTTAAAGCAGTCTTTGCAGGATCAAAATCTGGGTCAATAAGTCCCTTTGAGGGTGAAGCTTTTTTTACTTCAGCTATAATGGATAATCCATTTCCCGAAAGTGCCACTTCAAAATTTCTTACTACCCTAGATTCTATATTAATTAAATTTTTTAATGGTTTTTCAATTTTTTCCTTTTCAATTTGAATTATTTTATTTTTAACTATTTCATCTAATATATTCATGATGATTTGAGCTCCTCTAATTGGCGTAGAGCTTTGCCTGAATCAATTAATTCCTGAGCCAATAATACCCCATCCTTTAAAGCTTCACATTTTTTTCCTATATATAATGCTGCAGCTGTATTTATTACAACGATATCTCTTTGCGGTCCTTTTTCTCCTTTTAAGATGTTTTTGATAATACCTGCATTATCCTTAGCACTTCCTCCACTTATATTCTTAAGGGTTGCTATTTTAATGCCAAAATCTTCTGGATATATTTTGTAATCAGTTACAATCCCTTCTTTTAATTCGCTCACATAAGTAAAACCCGTGGTGGTTATTTCATCTAGTCCGTCCTCGCCGTGAACTACAAGGGCTCTCTCTGACCCAAGCCTACCTAAAACCTGAGCAACTGGATTGGTTAGGTCCTTACTGAAAATTCCGAGTGTCTGGCCACGTACAAAAGCTGGATTTGTTAATGGTCCTAAAATATTAAAAATAGTTCGAGTTCCTATTTCACGCCTTGGTGCTGCTGCATTTTTCATAGCTGAGTGGTAATTTTGAGCAAATAGAAAAGCCATTCCTTTTTCATCAATTAATCTGGCGGCATCACTTGGATCTACGTTTATATTAATTCCAAGCTCGGTGAGTACATCTGCACTTCCGCTTTTACTAGAGACTGCTCGATTACCGTGTTTAGCCACTTTTACCCCACCGGCTGATGCAATTATTGCGCAGATTGTAGATATATTAAAAGTTTTCCCTCCGTCACCACCAGTCCCGCAAGTATCTATAGCATAATCACTAAGTAGATTTACATGCTTTGCATTATCTCTCATAGCTTTTGCACAACCTGTGATTTCATCAATTGTCTCACCCTTCATTCTTAAACCAACAAGGAATCCTCCTATTTGAGCCTGTGTTGCTTCGCCCTTCATTATCCCATTCATAAAATCGTAGGCTTCTTTTTCAGTTAAATTCTGATTTGCTATTATTTTACTTATCACCATCTTTAACATTACAAATCACCTCCACAAAATTTTTTATTAACATTTTTCCATCCTCAGTAAATATAGATTCTGGGTGAAATTGAAGACCATATGTCTGGAAATCTTTATGCTTTATTGCCATTATTAATCCATCTTTTGTAACAGCTGTAATCTCTAAATCTTTTGGAAGTGTACATTTTTCAACAATTAAAGAATGATACCTCATTATTTTCAAATTGTCCTTTAAATCTTTAAACAAGTCTTTTCCATTATGTTTAATGATAGAGGTTTTTCCGTGCATTATTACTGGTGCTTTTATAACTTTTCCACCATAGGCAAAACCTATTGCTTGATGACCTAAACATATACCCATAATTGGAAGTTTACCTTCAAATGATCTTATAACTTCAACACTTAGGCCTGCATTTTCTGGCCGGCCTGGTCCTGGAGAAATAATAATGCCTTCTAAGGGTAGTTTATTTAATTCATCAATGGTGAATTCATCATTTCGTACAACTTTTATGTCTTTATACAATTCACCTACATATTGATATAGATTATAAGTAAAGGAATCGTAATTATCAACTATTAATATCATTACAATACCTCCATTAAAGCCATAGTTTTATTCAAAGTTTCAGTGTACTCTGCACTTGGAACGGAGTCATAAACTATTCCAGCCCCACCTTGAACATAAGCGAAATCATCCTTGAATACTATTGTTCTTATTGCAATGCAAGTATCCATATCTCCACCATAGGAAAAATAACCAATGGCTCCAGAATATATACCACGCCGAGTATTCTCAAGTTCATCAATAATTTCCATAGCTCTTATCTTTGGGGCACCTGAGACTGTTCCTACGGGTAAACAAGACTTAAGTGCACTAAAGCAATTTAATTCATTTTTCAGTGTACCTGTTACCTTTGAACATATATGCATTACATGAGAGAAAAATTCTACCTCCATAAATTTATCAAGTTTTACAGAGCCAAATTCACTAATTTTACCTATATCATTTCTACCAAGATCTACGAGCATTAAATGCTCTGCAAGTTCCTTCTCATCATTTAACAATTCTTCTTTTAACATTTGATCTTCATCTACAGTATTACCTCTTGGTCTTGTGCCAGCGATGGGATTAGTCATTACTTGATTACCTTTAACTTTAACTAAACTCTCAGGTGATGCTCCAGCTAACTTAAAACCTTCAAAATCTATATAAAACATATAAGGTGATGGATTTCTGCGACGTAACTTTCTATATACTTCAAAAGGGTCTATGCTATTTTTGATTTTAAGCCTCTGAGATAAGACAACTTGAAAAATATCACCTGAAGTTATATAATCCTTAGCCTTGTTAACAAGTTCACAAAAATTCTTTTTAGTATAATTGGAAATTACTTCCTTGTTTTGTGAATTTTCAATTAATTCATGACTTACCTGCTCTTCATTAATCATTACTTTCATACTATTAAGCTTATTTAAAACAGTATTATAATCCTCATCTTCTTCTGGAAACACATTATGAATTAACATTAATGTATTCTTAAAATGATCAAAACATATAAAGTCTTTATAAAAAAGCAAGCAAGTTTCTGGTAAATTTAATTCATCGGGGTTATTATCGGGTAATTTTTCATATTGCCTTATTACATCATAACCAATATATCCAACTGCACCTCCGATAAAAGGAAGTTCTAGGTCCGACCTATCATATTTTTTAAGTAAGTGACCTTCTGCATAGTCTAAAATCTTACCTTTTTTTTCTTTAATCTCGTTTCCTTTTGTTATTGTAATATTTTCACCTTGGCTGCTTAATAACATGTAGGGGTTACTGCCCAAAAAGGAATATCTTGACTCTTCTTTGGAAGTTGAAGCACTTTCTAGTAAAAATTTATATTTTCCCTTTAATTTGTAGTAAATATTAACTGGTGTAAGTTCATCACCATTTATTTTAATGAAGATTGGGAAAATGATTTTCAAAGATTTTTTGCTAGCAAATTCTTTTTCAGTTAAATTAACCATTTTATTATCACCCCTTTATTTTTTTGTAAAACAAAAAACACTTCATCCGTATAATGGGACGAAGTGACCGCGGTGCCACCCATATTGGTTATTTAGACACAAAAAAATAAAAACACCCCATCCTACTAAAGGACGAAATGTAAAATTTCGTTATACCACCTAAATAATTATCTTTGTCAGGCACGGATTTCTCGATTGCCCTGTCCATATAACGGTAGACACTCCGGTTAATGCTACTACTAGTTCGCATCACATCTCACAGACCCATTCAATAACGGCTACAGTACCCAGCTTTCACTACTCCAGGTTCGCTTAAACTAAATTCCCTTATCTACTATTTCTGTTCATTGATATTGTTTAAAATGATACATCTTTAATTAATAATTGTCAACAAGTATTTTAGAATTTCATCTATAAATTTTTGATATAAAAGAGTATAGTATATATATTTTTGGTGAAAAGTAAGACTTATAATACAATGGTGCAAATATGCAACTAGTTGCATATTTGCAGGGTTATTTTTTTAACAAGCAGGTATTGTATTGTCAATGGTTTAACAAAGTTGTAGAAAAAAATAACGAAGAATATGTGTTGCAAATATGCATATTTGGTTTTGAAATAACGTTAAAATCCGTTTAAATATGGCATTTTAAGAGTTGGCACAACTTTTGCTCAATTTAAATTGAGGGGGAACATAATACACAATTCAGAAGATTTAAATATGTAAATGTACAAAACTGTTAGGGAATGTTAAATACTTAACAAAATTCTCGATTTTATGACATTATATTTTATTGGTTTGTTAAATTTACAAATATTTATTCGATATTAATTTAAGGGGGCGTAAAAAATGAAATTTGACTTAATAGCTTTTTTAACTAATCCATTTGTTCCTATGTTTTTAGCCGTGGTTACTGGTTTGCTGGTAGGTAGGATTAAAATTGGGAAATTCAGTTTTGGACAATCAGGAGCTTTATTTACTGGCATTATAATTGGGTGGTTGTTTTATTCGAAATACTGCATTCCATTTATGGTAGATCCTCATAATGTAAAAAAAGGTTTAATTGCAGGAGCTCCAAAATATGCGGAGACTTACCTTGCTAGTGGAGTGGTACCTACTTCCTTTTTTACACTTACACTGATTCTTTTTATCGCAGCAGTTGGATTGCTTGCAGCAAAAGATTTAGCAAAGGTTATTAGAAAATATGGAGCTAAATTTATTATACTTGGTGCTGTAATAACTGGAACAGGTGCTTTAATGGTTTATTTAGCTACACTTTTATTTCATGGACAAAACCATTTTGCAGTATCCGGAGTTTATACTGGAGCTTTAACAAGTTCGCCAGGACTTGCAGCAGCTTTAGAAGCAACTGCTAAGTATGGTAAAGAGGCACAAGCACAAGTTGGACTCGGGCATGCTATTGGATATGCACCAGGAGCATTTATGATAATTCTTGTAATGAACCTTTTCCCAATCATATTTAAAATCGATATAGAAAAGGAAAAAGAAAAATTTAGGGCAGAAATGGGAACTTCTAGTGAAAAAGAAGCAAAAGATAAAAATATCAAAGAAGTTGGTATGGATGTAATTTCATTTTTCACAGTGTGTTTGGTTGGATACTTTGTTGGTTCAATAAATATTTATCTACCATTTGTTAAGTGGATGAGTTTGGGATCAACTGGTGGTGTACTGATAATGTCATTGTGGCTTGGACATATTGGCAAGATTGGACCTCTAACTTTTAGAATGAACACAGCAGTACTATCTGCAATAAGAGATGTATCTCTTTCTTTATTCTTGGCTATTGTAGGACTTGAATATGGATATGAAACTATAAATGCACTTGGTGGAAGTGGCGCAACACTTGCAGGGATTGCATTTGGAGCTGGTCTAATTGCAATGACAGTTGGTTATCTTGTAGGACGATATGTATTCAAAATGAACTGGATAATTCTTGCGGGCGCTATGTGTGGTGGAGCAACGAGTACACCAGGTCTTGGAGCTGCAATTGAATCTACGAAGACCGATGATGTTGCTGCTGGTTATGGAGCATGTTATCCTTTTGCACTTTTATGCAAAGTAATATTTGTAATAATACTTCATCAAGTAACATAGATATGTTTGTGCTTCTAAGTAGCTATAAATCTAATTATCAATATATAAAATTAAGTTAATTTTATATAAAAAATGTAAATGATTACACATGAATGGAATAATGCTGCTTGCATTATTCCATTTATTATTTTGAAACTAGTGTTTATGAGAAGAGAGATTCTACAAGGTAAATTAGAAAAAAGGAAGAAAAAATATTAACTTGAATATAACAGAATGTTATGCATATTATTCTTGTAAATTAAATTAAAACAAAGTAAAATAAATATATAATATTATTTATAATTAAGAAGACGAGTTGGAATTAATACAATAGATTAAAATTAATTGAAGGGAGGGATTTAATTAATGTTTGAGATGAAGGAAAAATATAAAACATTTAATCTTAAAATTGATGAAGAACATGAAAAACTTTTTGAAATAGGTGAAAGAGCTTATCAATTGCTATTGGATAAATACGATACCGATAAATATGATAAAATAGTAGGGGTCATTGAAGAATTAAAAGCTTATACAGTTTATCATTTTAACGCTGAAGAAGAATATATGATGAGTATAAATTATAAAAGATTATTTACTCAAAAAATCGACCATGCGTTTTTTATTAAAAAAATGGATGAAGTGGATTTAAATAAAATTGATGAAAATCAGGATGAAGCTATAATGGGGATATTAACTTTTTTAAATGGGTGGTTGGTTAGTCATATATTAGAGAAAGACTTACTTATAACATCAAAATAAAACCACTCATTTATTAATTTAAAAGAGAATCAATAAAATGAATCTCTTTTCTTATTCTGTTGTTATAAGATGACGTCATAATAGAGTTATTATTTGAGATAATAAAAAAAGGTGTATAAAATATTACGTACATTGACAAATTATAAAAAAGGGTGTATTTTATAACTACCGTTAGCACTCGACAACATAGAGTGCTAACAGAAAAAAATAAGAAGAATTGGTACGAAAGGGGAAATTTTAATTGGAAAAAAAGCAGTTTAAAACAGAATCTAAGAGAATTCTCGATATGATGGTAAACTCAATATATACTCATAGAGATATTTTCTTAAGAGAACTTATTTCTAATGCTAGTGATGCTATTGATAAAATTTATTATAAGACATTGGCAGATGATTCATTAAATTTTGAAAAAGGTAATTACTATATTAGAATAGCTGTTGATAAAGAAAACAGAACAGTAAAAATTTCTGATACAGGCATTGGAATGACAGAAGAAGAGCTTAGTGATAACCTAGGAGTCATAGCTAAAAGTGGATCTTTGGCATTCAAAAAAGAAAATGAAATAAAAGATGGATATGATATAATTGGTCAATTTGGAGTGGGATTTTATTCTGCATTTATGGTGGCAGATACTATTACTGTTATTAGTAAAGTTTTTGGTAGTGATGAAGCACACAAGTGGGAATCTAATGGTGCTGAGGGCTATACCATAGAACCATGTGAGAAAAGTTCTGTTGGTACAGATATTACACTTAAAATAAAAGAAAATACAGAAGATAATAATTTTGATGAATACCTTGAGGAATATGGACTAAAATCCATTATAAAGAAATACTCTGATTTTATTAGATACCCAATTAAAATGGATATGAGTGAATCAAAACTCAAAGAAGGTAGCGAAACAGAATATGAGGACGTTATAGTGGAAAAGACTGTTAACAGCATGGTTCCTATATGGAGAAAAAACAAAAGTGAACTTACTGATGAAGATTACAACAATTTCTATGCTGAGAAGCACTATGGCTTTGACAAACCTGCAAGACATATTCATATTAGTGTCGATGGTGTTATAAGTTATAATTCGATTTTGTATATACCGGAAAAAACGCCTTATGATTTCTATACAAAAGAGTACGAAAAAGGCTTAGAATTATATTCAAGCGGTGTCTTAATTATGAACAAGTGTTCAGATTTATTGCCTGACTATTTCAGTTTTGTTAAAGGAATAGTTGATTCAGAAGATTTATCCCTTAATATATCAAGGGAAGTTTTACAGCATGATAGGCAACTTAAACTTATAGCTAAAAACATTAAAACTAAAATCAAGAATGAGCTAGATAGTTTACTTAAAAATGAAAGAGAAAAGTATGAAGAATTTTACAAATCATTTGGGAGACAATTAAAATATGGTATTTATACTGATTTCGGAAGTAATAAAGAAACTTTGCAAGATTTACTAATGTTTTATTCATCAAAGGAGAAAAAAAATGTTACTTTAGATGAATATGTTTCTAGAATGCCAGAGGATCAAAAATATATTTATTATGCTTCGGGAGAATCAAACTCGCGAATTGAAAAATTACCACAAATTGAAATGGTATCTGATAAAGGATTTGAAATTTTATACTTTACAGATGAGGTAGACGAATTTGCAGTAAAAATGATAATGAAGTATAAGGAAAAGGAATTTAAATCAGTGTCTAGTGGTGACTTAGGCATAGAAGTAGACGAAAAAGAAAATCCTTCTAGTTTAGATGAGAAAGATAATAAAGAACTATTTGAACATATGAAAAGTATTTTAGCTGGTAAGGTTAAGGATGTTAGGGCATCGAAAAGACTTAAGAACTACCCAGTGTGTCTATCAAATGATGGTGACCTTACAATAGAAATGGAAAAAACATTGAATTCTATGCCTAACAATGAAAATGTAAAAGCTGACAAGGTTTTAGAAATAAATATAAATAATGATATGTTTAAAGTGCTTAAAGAGTCTTTTGAAAAAGATAAAGAAAAATTAAATCTATATACTAATATATTATATAATCAGGCGCTACTTATTGAAGGATTACCTATTAGTGATCCAGTAGAATTTACAAATAATATATGTAAGGTATTGATATAACTAAATAGGCTAACAAGAAATTTTGAAAATAAAAGATTAACAGATTTCATACAATTAACTATTAATATAGGCCTTACCTAGCAATAGGGGAGGCCGTATTACTTTATAGGATGTTGATAATTTAAAAAAATAATGACTTTGGAATTATTTTTGGTATAATAAAATAATACGACAAAGTTTTCGTTTTGTAAAAAATTAATTATCCCTATTAGCATTACAGAGGGGGAAAAAACTTATTATAAAACTTATTGCAACTGATATGGATGGTACATTATTAAATGATAAGGGGAAAATAAATGAAAAAATATTTAATTTAATCCATTCCCTTAATGATAAAGATATAAAATTCGCAGTAGCAAGTGGTAGATTTTACTCTCAACTGAGCAAAAATTTTAAAAAGGTCAATACTGATATGATATTCATTGCTCATAATGGGGCTCTTATTAAATACAATAACAAGGGAAAGACGCTATATTCAAACAGTATTGCTAAAGAAGAAATTGAATATGTGATAAATTTAAACCCCAAGTTAAGAGAAGAATTATTTTTAGCTGGAGAAAACGAGGCATATACAGTTAATCCATCGGAAAGCATGTTACATGAATTTACATTTGTTGAGGTTCCTGTTGTAGTAGTAAATGATTTTAGTGAGATAAAAAGTCCAATATATAAAATTACTTATTATATGGTAGCTGGAGTAACTTCATCTATGGTAGAATATTTAAAGGAAAAATTAGGTGGTAAGCTTGAATTTGTTGTATCTGGTAATAAGTGGATAGATATAATGAATAAAGGTATTAGCAAAGGAAAGGCCATAAAGATACTTCAAGAAAAATTCCAAATAAATCAAAAGAATACAATGGTTTTTGGAGATTATTATAATGATTTGACTATGTTTAAAGCAGCACATTATAGTTATGCAATGAAGAATGCTCCAGAAGATGTAAAAAAACATGCTAATTTTATTGCAGAAAGTAATAATGAGGATGGAGTTTATAATGTGATATCTTCTTTATAGAAACATTAAAGCCTGAGGATAACTGTAATAGTTTTAAATTAATGGATTATAAGAAGGAGAGATTAAATGATAACTATAGTTGCAAAAAATTCAATAAAGCAAGGAAAAGCAGACGAATTCAAAGTTTTGGCAGAAAAGCTTATAAATGAAAGCAGAAAAGAAAGTGGAAATATATCATACAACTTATACGAAGATGTTAAAAATTGTAACATATTAACATTTATAGAAGAATGGGAAAGTGAAGATGCTATTAATATTCATTTTAACTCGAAACATTTTACGTCTATTGTTCCAAAATTTGCGGAACTTGGAGAAAGTCAGTCTGAGGTCAATTTATATAAAAAGGTATAAATTGATAAAATGAGTTTGTTAATAATTAGATAGTAGTAAATATATAAGGAGGTTTTATTAATGAAAGTTGTAGCTTTTAATGGTAGTCCTAATAAAGAAGGAAATACTTATCATGCAATAAAAATGGTTACAAATGAGCTTGAAAAAGAAGGTATTGAAACGGAAATCATTCATGTGGGTAACAAGTCAATTAGAGGATGTATTGCCTGTAATCAATGTGCTAAAAACAGAAATGAGAAATGTGTGCTTCCCGGGGATGAGGTTAACGATTGGATTCAGAAGATAAAAGGGGCAGATGGAATAATTTTAGGGTCTCCTGTTCATTATTCAGCTCTCAGCGCAACTATGAAATCATTTTTAGATAGAGCGTTTTACGTTGCTGGCAATAATGGTGGAATGTTAAGACATAAGGTAGGTGCATCTGTTGTTGCTGTAAGGCGATCAGGCGGGATTCCAACATTTAATCAGCTAAATAATTATATCAGTTATTCGGAAATGTTAATGCCAACTTCAAATTATTGGAATGTTATTCACGGTACAAGCCCAGGCGAAGTTTTACAAGATAAAGAGGGTGTGCAAATCATGAGAGTGCTTGGGAAGAATATGGCATGGCTTATGAAATTAGTTGAAAACGGAAAAGAAAATGTTATAGCACCAGAGAAAGAAAGAAAAACATTAATGAACTTTATTCATTAATACAAAAGTATAGAATAAAAACTAGCTTTCTAGGAGAATCTAATCCTAGAAAGGGGGAGTTTTTAATGCCAAATAAAGCAACAAAAATGAATATACAGCATGACTTAAACAAGAAACATAATAAGCCAGGAATTAAGGATGCTGAGGGTGAACCAGTTAATAATAAACCAATTAAAGAAGCTAAACATACATTTCGTTAAAGAAAGAGCCATTGGGCTCTTTCTTTATGTTATAAAATTATTTAGTAGGTCCATTTCCTCGAAATCCATAATGAGTTGAAACTGTTCTCCCAATACTATTAATCTTACCTGTTATGCAGGTGCGACAATGGGCGGGAGTATCCCCAGTACAAATTTTGCCTGGATATAGTGCATAATGTTTTCTATATTCGCCTTCAGTAACATTTGGCATAACTACATTGGCACCACTTTGCAGAGCCATTAACCTTCCATTTTTATTTAGGGACTCCATGGCCGTTGTTGCTGGTATGTTAATGTCAGGTAGGAGCAAACGAGTTATTGCCATAACTTTAAGTGACATAGTTAGGTCCCTTCCCTTGGCATTTGCAAGTGGAGTGTCTTCATTTGGAATAAAAGGGCCAATGCCTAACATGTCTGCATCTATTTTTTTAAAAAATAAAATGTCATCAGCATATGATTCTATAGTTTGATTTGGGAGCCCAACCATAACACCTGTTCCAACTTCAAACCCTAATTTTTTTAGATTTTTCAAGCAATTGAGTCTGGTTTCGTGACTCATTCCTGGATCTAGTTCTTCATAGAGTTTTTTATCTGTTGTCTCAATCCTTAGAAGATATCTATCAGCACCAGCATCTCTAAAAGCTTTATATTCATCATAAGTTTTTTCACCTATGCTTAAAGTGAGGGCTAAATCTAAAGCTTTTATACCCTTTATTATTTTGATGATTTTATCCTTGGTGTAATAATCATCTTCACCACCTTGAAGGACTATGGTTTTATAACCAAAAGTTTTAGCTTTAGTGGCAAAATCTAAAATTTGGTCTTCTGTCAATCTATATTTTACTAAATTTTTATTATCCCGCCTTAGGCCGCAGTAAAGACAATTATTTTTGCATATATTAGTAAATTCAATAAGACCTCTAAGTTGCACTTCATCGCTTACAAATTTTTTCCTAACTTCATCAGCTGCGTTAAATAATTCTTGATTTATATCATTGCAATTTAAAAGCGATATGATTTCTTGTTTACTTAGTTTATGTTCTGTTTTCGCTTTGTTTATCATTTCTAATAAGTTAATCATTAATTGGCACCTCCTAGTATTTATGTTTGTACTTGTATTATATAAAATAAGTATAAAATAATATTAATTATTTTGTCACTGACTTATAGTGCTAAGACTATCATAATATTATATAAAATATATGTAAATATAAAGTTTAGAAAATATTATAATATATTAGTATATTTAGATCCATACTAGTTAAATAATTGGTCTTTACGTATATTAATAATTCTTGCAAAGCATAACATTTAATATTATTGACGTAGAAAAAAAAGAATGCTAGGATAAAAAGAGTATAATTGTATGAGATTGCACTTAAGAAATAGGAATTAAGGAGAGATTATTTATGAATAAAGTTGAGATTTATACAAGTAATACTTGTGGATTTTGTCATTTAGCTAAGGAGTTTTTCGAGGAAAACAATATTGAATATGTAGAGCATAATATTTCTGAAAATTTAGAAGCAAAAAAAGCGCTTATAAAAAAGGGGTATAGATCTGTACCAGTAATAGATATAAATGGACAGGAACTGGTTGGGTTTGATAAGGAAAAGGTTGTTGCTATATTAGGTATATGAAACTAATAAAATATATGTTATAAAAAAGGAGCTAATGTTAGCTCCTTTTTGGTGCACCCATCAATGTTTACTAGCAGGTGAAAGTGATAGCCGTTGAATTAAGAAAACCCTATACTTTGTGAATAATTACACTGTAAATAGTTTAAACTATTTATATAATTAATTTGTAGAAAGATAAATGAGGTTTTAAGCTCCGATATGGGCTTAAATAATAAAAAGTTTATCAAATATTTGAAACTGGAGGAGTTAAATTTGGAAAACACACATAATTTTTTTCTGCCCCCAAAAAATCTTATCGGTGTAGGGTCTATTAAAGATTTACCAGTTGAATTAATGGCACACAAACTAAGCAAAGTATTAATTGTTACAGATAAAAACATAATAAGCTGCGGTTACGTTGAAATGGTTGAGACAATATTAAAAAGTTTGTTTATTTCTTATGATATATTTGATGGCATCCTGCATCCAAATGCGACAGTATCATTTATAGAAGATGGTCTCACCTATTTGAATAAGGGATTAAACCCATTAAAAAGAAATTATGACTTTATCATATCCATAGGAGGTGGTACAAATCATGATTGTGCTAAGGGTATCGCTATTGTAGCAACAAATGGTGGAGCTATTGGAGATTATGAGGGTTATCTGAAAATGACAAAACCTTGTTTACCAATCATAGCAATTAATACAACTTCTGGGTCTGCCTCTGAAGTGGGTAATTTCGCGGTTATAACAGATGAGAGTAGGCAGGTAAAAATGACTATTGGGGATCCTAAAATGTTGCCTATAATATCTGTAAACGATCCTATGTTTATGGTAACCATGCCTCCGGAAGTAACCGCTAGTTCTGGTATTGATGTTGCTACCCATGCAATCGAAGCTTTTGTTTCTACAGAAGCTTCACCAATCACAGACGCTTTGGCAATGGATGCTCTGAAAATAGTTTTTGGTTATTTAAAAAGAGTCTATGATAATGGTCATGATTTAGAGGCCAGAGAAAAGATGATGTTTGCGTCAGTTATGGCTGGTATGGCTTATAATAGTGCAGGACTAGGATATGTTCATTCAATGTCCCATCAAATAGGCGGATTTTATAATCAAACTCATGGAGTTTGTAATGCCGTACTATTACCTCATGTATTAGAATTTAACTCAGTGTCAATATCTGAGGAGCGAATATTTAGAATTAGTGAAGCAATTGGCATTAAAACACACAATAAAAAAGAGGCTGTTAAAAAAATCATGCTTAGCATTCAAAATCTTTCTAAAGATATAGGTATTCCAACTCATCTAAAAGACATGGGAGTGGAAAAAAATGATATTGAATTTCTTTCAAAAAATGCTGAAAAAGATATAACAGCTACTACAAACCCAAGACAGGGAACTTTTATAGACATTATGGGTATTTATATCGCTGCAATGTGAAAGTAGGTTAATGTATTAATAAAAAACAATTGGGAAAACTAATCTTATTAATTGTATTTATGAAAGGAGATAATATATATGGAAGATTATACAAAAATACCATTAGTTTCATCAGAGATAACAGGTATTTGGAATTCTTATATGGGTGAAAATCTGTTGATATGTAAACTAAAATACTATTTGAACAGAGTTGAGGATAGTGAAGCCCGCGATTTAATGAAATCTACTTTGGAGTTATCTAATCAGCGTGTTAAAGTGTTAACTGATTTATTTAATCAAGAAAAAATACCTATACCACAAGGATTTAACGACAATGATGTTGATATAAATGCTCCACGTTTATTTACCGATGCTTTTTACTTGCAGTATATGGGATATGCATCAAGAGTTGCTATGCAAAATTATACACTGATTTTAAACAACATAGCACGTTCTGATGTTAGGGATTACTTTTCAAAATGTATTCAGGAATATGTTGATCTCTACAATATGTCTGCAGAATTGAGATTATCAAAGGGAATTTTTATAAGAGCACCTCATGTAGAAGTGCCTAAAGAGGTTCAATATATAAAAAAAGAAAGTTTCATGTTAGACTTTTTTGGAGAAAAGAGACCTTTGCTTACGTTGGAAATAACTCATATTTTTTCCATCGCTTCCGCCAGCATAATAAGAGGAGCACAGTTAATTGGGTTTGCACAAGTTTCTAAGGATAAAAAAGTTTCCGATTATATGTTAAGAGGAAATGAAATGGCGACTAAGCATAATAATGCCTTTAACTCAATTTTAGCAGATGAAGGTATTCCAATTCCATCTTCTTCGGACCTTTATGTAACTCAGTCTAAAATTTCACCATTTTCGGATAAGTTGATGTTAAGTAAAGTAATTATAATGTGTGCAGAAAAAATTGAGAGTTTGGGCTCAGCTTTGGCAGAGATAAGGAGAAGCGACCTACAAGCTATGTGTATTAAATTCACAGATGATGTTATGAAGTATACTAAAGATGGTGAAGATATTATGATCGAAAATGGCTGGTCTGAACAGCCACCACAAGCAATAAAGCATGAAAATTTGGTTGAGGTTTAAGTTAAAAAGATTGTATGGATATTTATCTAAATAACTTTGATATATTACATAGAACATCATAAACCAATACAATAAGTCTACATTGTTTTAGGAATAGTATTTACTATTATTTTAAAATATTGTAGACTTGCTTATGATTTGTGTAATTTTTGCTGATG